>Ga0224501_10000016_pt1:5000-199175 | contig 199175 bp, 203 predicted proteins | sample SF_Oct11_sed_USG_4_FD_169105 | JGI IMG/M metagenome (GOLD analysis project Ga0224501, IMG submission 169105) | Sediment microbial communities from San Francisco Bay, California, United States - SF_Oct11_sed_USGS_8_1 | ecosystem: Environmental > Aquatic > Marine > Sediment | place...
GGGTGCGCCGCACATGGCAGGTTTTAATTCGTAAAAGCCCGGGTATTTATTGATTGCCAGGAGTTTTTTTGCTCCCGGGTTGTTAGTGGAATATTGCCTGGAGCCCTGTTAAAAACATCCCGGTCTCGCCTGGTGAAAGTCCCAGATCTGCTCGTTTCTCGTATACCGGTGTTTTATGCTGCCCGGGTACAGGCCATGCACCTCTGGGCCGGGATCGATAATGCGAGATAATGCGCGCCGAGTCCCCCGATAGTAAGGTCGTTGCAGAACTTACTTGAAATTCCGGTACGCCGTCGCCACGGCCCAGAGGTTAGGTTTCCACATCCGTATGTAGCAGCCCGCTCCCGGGGTTGCTTGTTAATACGGGAATCATGCTAAAGGCGGAGATGCTGTATCGGGCTGATACCAAGCATTGCTAAGGGTGGCGGAAAAAGATAGGCTCAAACCATGAAACAAAACAATGATATGCAGGCTGGCTACAGCCCACACCCGGTACTGGATGAGTATTACTCTGATTCATCCAGGCGAAGACAGTTTGTATCAACCTTGTTTGATGACACCGCCAGGTACTATGAATGGATAATCAGGGCTATGTCTTTCGGATCGGGAGAGTGGTATCGCAAGGTAGCGTTACGGCGTGTTGGTCTTGAGAAACAGATGAAGGTTCTGGATGTGGCAACGGGAACCGGACCTGTTGCGCGCTCTGCGCGCGCAATTGTTGGCGAAACCGGGGAGGTGGTTGGTCTCGATCGTAGCTTTAATATGTTGCTGGAGTCCGGTCGCCAGGCCGCTAATCCTTTGGTTCAGGCCGGAGCTGAATCTTTGCCGTTCCCGTCGGATTATTTCGACCTGGTAAGCATGGGCTATGCGTTGCGCCATGTGGATGACCTTAAAAATACCTTTGCTGAGTATGCGCGTGTTACCAGGCCGGGTGGCCGGTTATTGATTCTCGAGGTGACGCGCCCGACCACAACTGTTGGTTTCTGGTTGTCAAAATTCTACCTGCGCATCGTTATTCCTGCCGTTTCGGCCGTATTTATGCGCGATCGTCGAGCGGGTGAGTTGATGCGCTATTACTGGGATACCATCGAATACTGCGTGCCACCGGAGAAAATTCTGGCTGCAATGGCGGCCGCCGGCCTTGGCGAAGTAAAGCGCCATCGTGTTTTTGGTATCTTTAGTGAGTATACAGCTACCGTACCTGCCCGCACCTGATCGGGCAGACAACTGAGTTAGCCAGAAGAATCAATATGATCTTGTCGGAGATCCGCCAGAAGTCCGGTTCAACAAGTCCTGATAAGAGGCCTGGCGACTGCCTGCTGGTCGAATATTCCAAAGGTGAACGTGCGCCTGATGCGGCTGCCGGTTTATATGTGCTGGGTGCGGTCGAATATACGGTCGATGTCGATGCGGCACGGGACGAGACCGTGGCGCGAGTACCCTTGCGGGCGTTTCCGGAATCGTTTGACCGTGAAACCTGGTTGTCCACGGAGCCTGTGGATACTGGTTGTATGCACAATATCTGCTACCGTGCCAATGAGAATTTCCTGTTTGGAGTCTGGCAGCCGAACAGGCCGCCCGGGACAATCGATTCAGATACATCGATTGCCTATGGCGATCTTATAAAGTTCCTTGATTGCACGAGCCACAAATATCTGGTGCGGGTATGGAATTACTTGCCTGACATTAACTCGGAAATTGACGGCCTCGAGTGTTACAAGCGTTTTTGCCAGGCACGCCATGAGACGATATTCGCCCGCCAAGGTACTGATGCCAACAGCCTGCCGGCAGCCAGTGCTGTAGGATGTGAAAATGGCCAGCTGACACTCTTCTTCCTGGCATCGCGCCATAGAGGCGAGGCAGTGGAAAACCCGAAGCAGGTAAGCGCCTACAAATACCCTGCGCAATATGGACCGCGCAGCCCATCATTCTCCAGGGGCATGGTCACAGGCAGCGGTCAGAATGCCCGCCTGTTTATTTCAGGTACCGCGAGCATTCGTGGCCACGAAACTTGGCACAAGGATGACTTGTCACTCCAGCTTAATGTAACCCTGGAAAATATTGATGAGTTGTTATTGCAGGCCAACAAGGCTTGTGGCAGCAAACTGCGCGGATGTGCTGACCTGGCGCTGCTGAAGGTATATATTAGAAATGAGCAGGATTACTGGCCTGTGAGGACCCTGCTTGAAGACCGGGTACCAGGGGTCCCGATCATGTATCTGCATGCTGATATCTGCCGCAGTGACTTGCTGCTTGAAATAGAAGGCCTGTCGGTGCCGTCAGCCTGATCCGTTAGATCATATAACCTGGATTTGTCCTTTTGAGTTCCTTTATTGCTATTGTTGCCGGCTTTGTTCTCCTTGTCTGGACTGCCGACCGGTTTGTGAACGGGTCGGCCGCTATCGCCAGAAATCTTGGTGTTGCGCCGCTAATTATTGGATTGACCATTGTCGCTTTTGGGACGTCTGCTCCCGAAATCTTTGTTTCCGCGGTTGCTGCCTGGAATGGTGCGCCGGGTATGGCAGTAGGGAATGCGCTTGGATCGAACATCGCGAATGTCGGCTTGATACTCGGTATTACCGCCATGGTGGTACCGTTGTCGGTTCGCTCTGAGACCTTGCGGCGAGAGTTCCCGATACTGTTCGCGGTGATGCTGTTAAGCCTGATGTTGGTGCTGGACGGCAGTCTCGATTTTATCGACGGCTTTATCCTGTTTGCGGCATTGGGATTGATGATTTACTGGATGGTGAACCTTGGTCTTCGCAGTCGTCGCACTGATCCAATTGCATCCGAGTACGAGGCTGAACTGCCCGATACGATGCCGATGAAACAGGCAATAATCTGGTTTGTAATCGGTCTTGTCGGGCTTGTAGTCAGCTCCAGAATACTTGTATGGGGAGCGGTAAATATTGCCCAGGCCCTGGGAGTCAGTGACCTCGTGATTGGCCTGACCATTGTCGCGATTGGTACCAGTTTGCCCGAACTGGCAGCCTCGGTGATGAGTGCGCTGAAGAAGGAGCACGATATTGCAATTGGTAACGTACTGGGATCAAACATGTACAACCTGCTTGCTGTCATGGGTATGCCGGCCTTGATCAGCCCCACGCCTTTGCCGGAGCAGGTATTGTTGAGAGATTTTCCGGTGATGATCGCAATGACTGTTGCCTTGTTCGCCATGGCCTACGGATTTCGTGGCCCGGGGCGTTTGAACCGATTTGAAGGGTTTGCATTGATCGCAGCTTTTTTTTCCTACCAGGCGACAATTATTTTCAGTTCCATGGCCTGAATGTCTGCGGAATTAGCTCTACAAAACAGCGGCTTGCGACCAACCGCCCACAAGTCAGTTGTCTGGCCGGACTATTTGCCGCGCCCGGGCTGGCAATCCATCAAAAACGGTCCCATACTGAAATGAAGATGATAACGAGTCATACTCTTTCTTAAACCACATTAGTAATGTTGTAAATTAATGATCCTGGAAAATGACACCGTCGACGACCACAGCAATGAGCGGCTGCCAAGTGTGCCGGTAGCAAACTGTGGGGGAACTGATGCTCGACCACTGAGAATTCTTTCATTTAATGTTCAGACCGGGATCGGAACAAGTCAGTACAGCCATTACGTTACCGGGAGCTGGAAGCATTTTCTGCCGGCCATTGAGCGAAAGCACAACCTGAAACATATTGCTGCAGAACTGTCCCGCTATGACGTGGTCGGTCTCCAGGAGGTAGATGGCGGCAGCTTGCGTAGCAAGTACATGAGTCAAACCGAGTACCTTGCACGCAAGGCCAATTTTCCATTTTGGCATGAACAGATTAACCGGAACCTGGGTCGTATTGCCCAACACAGCATTGGCTTCCTGAGTCGCATTAATTTCAAGGTGTCCAGCGAGAACAAGTTGCCCGGAATAATTCCCGGACGCGGCGCCTTGGCCGTAGAAATGGAGTACAACGGGCACACGGTTTGCCTGATTACGGCACACTTGGCGTTGGGGCGAAGAACCAGGCTCAAGCAGATGGCATATTTGAGTGAATTGATCTCGGACTATGAGCACGTTGTTTTAATGGGCGATTTTAACTGTGACGCGCATAGCAGGGAGATGGATGCACTGCTTTCCCTGACCGATTTGCATCCGCCTGTGGCCGACATGCATACGTTCCCGAGCTGGCGACCGCTCAGATCGCTGGATCATATTCTCGTTTCCCGAAGCATGCGCGTGGACAAGCTGAATGTTGTGCACTTGCCTGTGTCGGATCATCTGCCGGTAGCGATGGAAGTATCATTGCCTGCAATGGCGTAGAAACAGGGGGCCGAGGTGGGATTGTTGTGTGGATCTGTCGGTCAGCAATGTGCCAACGTCTATCACGCGATCTCGGTATTTCATGTTTTTCTGGCAGCCGGAGCATTGCTGCTGGCGCGAATGCGGACAAAATCCAAATCGAAGGCCGTCCAGGGGGGTATCGAAGTAACATACCTTCTTTATCTGGTTGCTGGATTTCTGTTGGTAATGTCGGCAGCGCTTTGGGTGCTTGTGTAACGGATTCGGCTGTGGCAGGTTACATACCTTGGTAATATCGAGTTGGCGGGTCATCCATGCATTTAACCGTCCATACAGACTATGCTCTCAGGGTGTTGTTTTATCTCGCCCTGAGCGACGATGAATTGGCGACAATCAGTGATATTGCCGAATACTATGGCATATCAAAAAACCACCTGGTCAAGATTGTTCACAAGCTTGCCCAGGAAGGGCTGGTGCTTACGGTGCGGGGTCGTGCCGGTGGCATAAAACTGGCTGATGATCCGCAAAATATCCGGCTTGGCGATATTGTTCGGGTAACCGAGCCCGGTTTCGCAATGGTTAACTGCAAGTCTGATGACGGTTTCTGCAGGGTATTGCCGGTGTGCGGACTGCCAAAGATTTTCAGGGAGGCCACGAACGCATTTCTCGGCGAGATCGACAAGTATACGCTCGCTGATGCATTGCGAAAACGTATCAGTCTTGACGAGTTAAAATCCGAGCTCACCGCAGGCTCATCCTGAGCCGTTCCGTGTTTGCCAGACTGGCTTGTCGACCGGACTATGACAGCGCCGGTAACGTGCCAAGCCAGCCGATAATATCGTCCCTGTCAGCTGACAACCCCTTGTATTGCTGACTGGCGGCGTCCATTCCTTTTAAAGAGCTGATCAGCAAGCCGGCTTCGTTCTGGCTCTTCGCGATCTCCCGCGCATCAAGAAAATAGGTTCTGATGGTGAACAAAAGTTGGCTGGTTCCGGGAACGCCCTGCAGACATTGGCGTTCGATTCGCAGGTACAGCTCCGGATTGGCCGGGTCAAAGCGGCGGCCGCGCCAGTCATCGGCATTGACATGCTCCGGCGCGACCGGATGATGATTCAGGCGACAATCAGTAGCCAGCCCCCAGGCGAACCGGGTATAGGGTCCTTTGGACATCAGTCCATGTAATAACTTGTTATTGTCCGAATACCGTTGCGTGAAACGCGGAACGGCCGCGTGGGCATCAAGAAAAGATTGTCCGATTTTTTGCTCCGCACCCCAGTGGTTGGCGGCACAAAGATGCAAAGCTGTAATGATATTGTTGTCCTGATCAACGCTGACCAGGGCCATATCCTCCTGTACCTGGCAGCCCAGCGCATCCCAGCCATTTTTGAATTGTCCGGCATCCGCGGTTGTCGTGAGAGTCACATCAAGCGTTCCGCTGTGTCGAAATACAAGGCGATCACCCGAAAGGCGACAACTCAATGCCAGGTGGTCGGACGTTGTATCTATATTGAACAGCCCGGGATGTTCTGCTGCCAGCTGTTTGGCGATGAACAGGTTAGCCAGGCGGCTGCCAGTGCTCTCTGCGGACAAGTTGCAGACGTATTTGCCAGGTCTTTCGCGCCGTGCCGACAGGGCATTGTGGCGATACGCTATAAACTGTGTGTCGATCTGGAAAAGCTTGCGATCAGCATCACCGTTGCCAAAGTCTTTTCCAAGCCTGCTGAGACCAGGCTCAATCCCGTAGCCGCCGGGATTGAGCGGAAAGTAGCGAGCAGGTTCTGGCAGGAAGGGTTTGTTTGGCAAGGCAGTCGCAACCAGGTCTAGAGTATGTTTGCAGGATTAATATCGGAAATTTGGAGAATAGGGGTTCCGCAAACACCTGTCTATCGGGGCTGGACTAGACTGAGCCGGGAGCAACAATCCGGTTACGGTTCCGGTGGGGGTGTCGTGATCGAACATCATGAGCATAACGGGAAATTCCTTCAATTCGCTGACGTGTCGCCCGGTTTCCGGGTAAGATGCAGCCATGACTAGCAGTCGTATAACCATTCTGCGCATTCTTTCCGATGGCGAGTTTCATTCCGGCAAGCTTATGGGTGACAGGCTGGCGATCACCCGTGCCGCCGTGAACAAGATTATTCAACAGCTTTGCGCCTCCGGGCTTGAGATTCATTCGGTTACCGGCAAGGGTTACCGGCTTGCTGAGCCGCTTGAATTGCTGGATCGAGACCGGGTGATGAGCATCATCAACGGCTCCGGTCATAGCGACGTTGAACTGGAAATACACGAGCAGCTGGAATCGACAAGTCGTTATCTTGTCGATAAAAAAAGCTTGTCAGAAAACTCGCTGGTTTGCATGGCTGAGCACCAGACGGCTGGTCGCGGCCGACGTGGCCGGCTATGGCAAGCTACGCCTTACCGAAATATTCTAATATCTGTTTCACAGAGGTTGCCGTTACGCCCACCCCAGGTTGCCGGACTTAGCCTGGCCATCGGCGTTGGTATTGTTGAATCCCTGGAGGTATTTGGTTACCGGGGCGTAAAGCTCAAGTGGCCAAACGATCTCATGTGGGAGGGACACAAACTTGGTGGAGTGCTGGTCGATATGCAGGGTGAATCGGAAGGCCCGACCCGGCTAGTCGTCGGGCTCGGGCTGAATCTGCATATGGTTAACCAGGATGCCGAGTCCATAGACCAGCCCTGGGTCGATCTTCGCAATGTTCCCGGACCGCCGACTGTCTCACGAAATGAGCTGGCCGGTCATTTGGCGGTCGCGATGATCTCCGTGTTCCACGAATTTGTGGACAAAGGTTTTGAGAGTTTTCGTAACCGCTGGTTGTCGCGCAACGCTTATGCTGACAAGCCTGTTGTGTTGATTCAGGGTGACAGTACCGAGGAAGGCATTATTCAGGGTGTTGATGAATACGGCGCCTTGTTGTTGCGTACCAGTGCCGGGATTAGTGCGCATCATTCAGGCGAAGTCAGCCTGAGGCTGATGAAATGATGCTGCTCATCGACCAGGGAAACAGCAATATCCGCTGGGCAGTGCGTGACGCTGACAGCTGGACGACCGGTGAAGGCATGGGTTTTGTGGATAGCGTTGTTGCAAAACCGGGCCGGGTATTGATCAGCAGTGTTGCTGGCGATGAACGGCGCCTCGAGCTGCAATCCTGGCTGAAATCAACATGGAATATTGTGCCCGAATGGCTTGAGGCGAAGCCCTCTCAGCTGGGTGTATATAATTGTTACGATGAACCGGGCCGCCTGGGCGTAGACCGCTGGTTGGCGGTGATCGCGGCATATCATCTTTCTACGGGGGCCGTTTTAGTGGTAGATGCCGGAACCGCGTTAACGGTTGATGCGGTGGATAAGGACGGCAAAATGCTGGGCGGTGCCATTTTTCCTGGCCCGGGACTGATTGCCGCGTCGCTAGGCCGCGGAACGGGTCGAATCGGCGAAGTCGTGTTAAACCTGACCACCAAAGACAATGGTCCCGAATCCTCGACGTCGTTGGCTGTGTCAGCAGGGGTCGCGGTGGGATACCCGGCCGCTGCAATTGCCCTGGTGTTGTACTACTGGCAACGACTGCCAAAAAACTCACCCGTATGGGTGACTGGCGGCGGCGGCATCAGCTTGATGGAAGAGTTCTCGGGCCAGGCAAAAACCGATCCGACGTGTGCAATTGCAGATATAATTGAGCGCATGACTTACCAACCAGATCTCGTCTTGAAGGGCTTGGAAATGGCGGCGGGAGAACCCCGATGAAGTGGCTGTTTTCAGGCCTGTTGCTGGCCAACGTTGGCATGTGGATGTGGGGTAACTGGTATGTGACCGACGCTGCGGTGCCTGCAGCCCTGGAGGCGAGACCGGAAATTGCCCCTGAAAAGATGCGGCTGTTGTCAGAAGCAGACGCTGCGGCTATGCAGGCACGGGCTCAAACAGCGCCGCAGACCACCGTGCTCACTGATGTCTCACCGCCCCGAATGTGTTACCGAATCGGGCCATTTGAGAAAGAAGCATCACTGAAGCCGGTTCGCCAGTGGCTGGCAGATTATGTTGTGTCGGCCGCGCCCTCCGAGTCAGAGCAGGAAGTGACCTCCTACCGCGTCTACATCAAGCCCTTGGCCTCGGCTCAGGAGGTCGCGGCCATGCGTTCACGACTGAACCGGGCGGGGTTCCGGGATCATGCGCTGATCCATGAATCCGGTATGAAAAATGCGATTTCTCTTGGTGTTTTTGCGGTCAAGAAAAATGCCGCTGCCCATATGCGCCGGCTCGAAAGAAAGGGATTCAAGGTTAGCCGGCAAACTCTGGTGCGGTACCAGAAGCACTATTTTATTGATATCAAATCGGAAAAGGACCTGAAACCTGTGCTCGCCAAGCGAAACTGGGATCAGGCGCGAGCGCAGGAGGTGCAGTGCCGGCCTGTCGCCGCGGCGAAGCAAGGCTGAAAATTGGGCGAAATTTCCGGTGATTTGCAGTTGCTTCTGTTTGCCATAGTTTCTTACAATACGCGCCCACATCATCTGTGCCCGCATAGCTCAGTAGGTAGAGCAACTGACTTGTAATCAGTAGGTCGTTGGTTCAATTCCGACTGCGGGCTCCATTTTATTTTTTTATACTTACGTCCCGTCCAGAAAAAGCAGAAGAGAAGACTTATGGAAAAATTTCCGGCCGATGCCATAGAAATGATTCGCAGCCATTACGAATCGCTCGGAGAGCGACTGGATTCCATTCGCAAGCGCCTCGATCGCCCCATGACTCTGGCGGAGAAAATCCTGTTTTCTCACTGGCTGGACAGCGGCGCCGGATTGCCGGAGCGAGGCAAGACTACGGTGGGCCTGAGGCCTGATCGCGTGGCCATGCAGGATGCCACGGCACAAATGGCCATTCTCCAGTTTATGACCGCCGGCCGTAAAGAAGTGGCGATTCCGTCTACCGTACATTGCGATCACCTGATTCGCGCCAAGGTGGGTGCCAAGAGCGATCTGGCGGTCGCATCGGATACCAATCACGAGGTCTATGCATTTCTTCAGTCTGCCGCGGCGAAATACGGCATGGGTTTCTGGGAGCCGGGTTCAGGCATCATCCACCAGGTGGTGCTGGAAAATTACGCATTCCCGGGCGGCCTGATGATTGGTACCGACTCTCATACGCCGAACGCCGGCGGTCTTGGTATGGCCGCCATTGGTGTTGGTGGTGCCGATGCCGTTGATGCCATGGTGGGACTGCCGTGGGAGCTGATGTGGCCAAAACTGATTGGCGTCAAGTTGACCGGCACGATGTCAGGCTGGACCAGTGGCAAGGACGTGATCCTGAAGCTGGCCGGGCTGCTGACAGTAAAAGGCGGCACTAACAAGATCGTTGAATATTTTGGTCCTGGCACTGAGTCCTTGTCATGCACAGCCAAGGCGACAATAACCAACATGGGAGCGGAACTGGGTGCGACCACATCCGTCTTCCCGTTTGACTCAAGAATGGCCGACTACTTGCGCGCCACCGAGCGTGAAGAAGTGGCGCGCCTTGCCGAAGGTGCTGCCCGCCACCTGATCGCAGATCCGGAAGTGATAGAGAATCCGTCTGACTACTACGACGAAATTGTTGAAATCGATTTGTCCGGGCTGGAGCCACATATTGTCGGTCCGCACACGCCTGACCTGGCGCGACCGGTATCGCAGATGAAAGCCGATGCCAAAAAGAATGACTATCCGCTGAATGTTACCGCCGCCCTGATAGGCAGCTGCACCAATTCATCGTACGAAGACATTGGCCGGGCCGCGCACCTGGCACGCCAGGTCAAGGCGGCGGGTGGCAAGGCGAAGATTCCGTTTATGGTCACGCCAGGCTCAGAACAGGTGCGTGCGACGATTGAGCGTGATGGCTTGTTGGCAGACCTGGAAGCGGTTGGCGCCACCGTGCTGGCCAATGCTTGTGGGCCCTGTATTGGTCAGTGGGATCGCGTGGATTCCGTCAAGGACGAGCCCAATTCTATTTTGACCTCCTATAATCGCAATTTCCCGCGCCGCAACGATGGCAGCCCGACGACCAGTGCTTTTATCGGCAGCCCCGAAGTGGTGACTGCTTATGCATTTACCGGGTCATTTGACACCAACCCGCTGGTGGATGGCATCACACTCGAAAATGGCGAGAAATTAAAGCTGGAGCCTCCGGTCGCTGATGAGCTTCCGGCCAAGGGCTTTGATCGTGGCGCCAGCGGCTACCAGCCACCTAGCGAAGACGGTGCCAGCGTCAAGATTGATGTGGCTTTGGATAGTGAGCGCTTGAGTCTGCTCGAGCCTTTCGAGCCGGTCGACAAGGTCGCTGGTTACCAGGATTTGCCCGTATTGCTAAAGGCAGCAGGCAAATGCACAACTGATCATATTTCCCCGGCCGGCCCGTGGCTGAGGTTCCGCGGCCACCTGGATCGCATCAGTGACAATATGTATTCCGGCGCCAACAATGCATTCGGCACCGAAACCGGTACCGGTTTTAACGTGATATCGGCACAGGAAAATCAGCCACTGAACGCCATCGCCCGCGCCTACAAGGCTCAAGGTCAAGGTTGGGTGGTGATCGGTGATGAAAATATTGGTGAAGGCTCGTCTCGCGAACATGCTGCCATGAGTCCGCGTCACCTGGGCTGCCGGGTTGTGTTGAGCCGAAGCTTTGCCCGTATCCATCAGACTAACCTGAAAAAGCAGGGCGTTTTGCCGCTCACGTTCAGCAATCCCGCCGATTATGACAAGATTCGACGGGATGATCGCTTGTCATTCCAGGATCTGGACAAAATCGCGCCCGGCTCAACGGTGTCGGTAAATATTCGTCATGCTGATGGCGCTATTGAAACCATTGAGGCCGGTCATACCATGACTCGCGAGCAGATCGACTGGTTTGTTGCCGGGTCGGCACTCAACCTGATTCGACAACAGCAGGCGTAGGGTGTGACTGAATGAGCAAAAAGCCCGACTGCCAAGTCGGGCTTTTTGTATGACGGGCGTCAGGATTTCTTCAGGCGCACAATTCCCATCATTCTCAGCGCCCACTTTTCAAACAGCGGTTCAGATACGCCTTTTTTCATCTTGCGAATGAAATACTTCTCAAACGCGATCTTGGCCCAGTGTACCCACCTGCCGGTTTTGAACCAGGTGACATTGCGTGGCGGAATTTGTGGCAGGGCGATGAAGGCAGCGCCGGTATCGCCGAGATCGGCAAGACAAAACGCGTTCCAGGTCGCCTTGTGGATGGGTGCATAGCCGGTGAGCTCGGCACGGATATTATGGACAATGGCTGACACCATGGATTCGATCATATAGCCGGTTTTCGGTGCGCCTGTAGGTACCGGCGTTGCCTCGACAGGCGGGATGGCGATGCAGACGCCGGCGGAGAAAATATTTTTGTATTTTGGGCTGCGTTGATTCTCGTCAACGATAACGAAGCCTCGTGGATTACACAGACCCTCAACGGCGGCTACCGCATCAACGCCCTTGAATCCTGGCAGCATCATGGAGTGCCTGAATTCCAGTTCATGCTGCTGAAACAGTTCGCCTTTGCGATCATGCTCATCAATGAACATCTTGCCCTGTTCAACCCTGGTCACCTTGGCATTGGTAATCCACTTGATGTGACGGTTGCGGAATTCGCTTTCCAGCAGGCCGTGTGAATCACCAACTCCACCCAGACCCAGGTGGCCAATATAGGGTTCGCTGGTAACAAAGGTCATGGGTACGCGGTCACGAACCCCTGCGCGCCTCAGTGCGGTGTCAAGAATGGCCGCATATTCGTAGGCCGGGCCAAAACAACTGGCAAACTGTACCGCGCCGACGATGACGTGACCCGGGTCTTTTACCAGTTTCTGAAAGTCTTCAAAGGACTTCTCGGCATGATTGACCGTGCAAATAGACTGGGTAAAGCCTTCCGGGCCGGAACCCGGCACTTCTTCAAAGGCGAGCCGGGGCCCGGTGGCAATAATCAGGTAGTCGTAATCAACGACGTCGCCAGATGCCAGGATCAGTTTGTTGTTTTGAGCCTCGATGTTGCTGACGGTTTCGGCAATGAAGTTGATTTTTTTCTTTCCGAGGTATTTTCCGATAGGCACAGTAATGGCGCCCCGTTTCCGCCAGCCCACGGCCAGCCACGGGTTGGAGGGTACAAACTGAAAATAGTCGTATTTATTGATGACGGTGATGGTGTGCTGTTTATCCAGCGCGGAGCGTAATTCATAGGCAGCCGGAACGCCGGCAATACCTGCTCCGAGAATAACAATGTGAGCCATGAGAAATCTCCAGACAGTTAGACATAGAGTTTCTCCACAAAATGCGAAAGAGCGGTCAGCGTCTGGTTATTATAGATGTCGAGGTGAAGGCGGGAGCCGTGCACGACATTGCTGAATCCGCGGCCAGCATAACGCAATTACTACAGACAATCCAAGCCAAAGATCTGCCGAAGAGCGGATATGCCCGTATCCCGTATTGCCGCGTAACCACGAAAACGGAGTTATGGGCGCAGTCTCGGCCTTAATCGTTGCCCTTGGTGCGAATCCGGAGCATAATCCGCGCCCACGACAGGTGTTGTGGATTGACTTCAGGTGACCGGCCTGGAGGCGTTTTCTTATTGACATTTGTCAGGCGCTTCATCACAATGCGCGGCTTATTTTGGGAGGGGTTCCCGAGTGGTCAAAGGGATCAGACTGTAAATCTGACGGCTCCGCCTTCGGAGGTTCAAATCCTCCCCCCTCCACCACTAAATTGTACGCAAAATCTCAGGAAATTGAGGTTGCGCGACCGGGATAACCGGCGAGGGTGAAAAACCCCGAGTTTTGCGGGTGTAGTTCAATGGTAGAACTTCAGCCTTCCAAGCTGACTACGTGGGTTCGATTCCCATCACCCGCTCCAGAATGGAAGTGGCGAGCAGCGAGGGTGAACTGACCTGCCGCCGGTAGCGGCTGCTAAAAATGGTTTTCGCCCATGTAGCTCAGGGGTAGAGCACATCCTTGGTAAGGATGAGGTCGGCGGTTCAATTCCGCCCATGGGCTCCAGATTTCCAGGGCGCAGCGTCGCCCAGGGATTTCGGGATCAGCATTTAGTTTGTAGATGTACTTAATATATATAGTAAACCGGGTCGGCATGGTCGGTATAAATCGACCGGATCCATTCACTAGGGCAACCAAAACGGAAAACGAAAGAGGCTCCCAAGATGTCCAAGGAAAAATTTGAACGCAACAAGCCCCACGTCAACGTGGGCACCATCGGCCACGTCGACCATGGCAAGACCACGCTGACTGCGGCCCTGACCAAGGTATTGAGCGCGAAGTCCGGCGGCGAGTTCAAGGATTACGCCGACATCGATAACGCCCCGGAAGAGCGTGAGCGCGGTATCACCATCGCCACCGCCCACGTGGAATACGAAACGGACGCGCGTCACTATGCCCACGTGGATTGCCCGGGCCATGCCGACTACGTCAAGAACATGATTACCGGTGCCGCCCAGATGGACGGCGCCATCCTGGTGGTATCTGCCGCTGACGGCCCGATGCCCCAGACCCGTGAACACATCCTGCTGGCCCGCCAGGTCGGCGTGCCGTACATCGTGGTCTACCTGAACAAGGCCGACCAGGTGGATGACGCCGAACTGCTGGAACTGGTGGAAATGGAAGTACGCGAACTGCTGGACAGCTACGACTTCCCGGGTGATGACACCCCGATCGTCACCGGTTCTGCGCTGAAGGCGCTGCAAGGCGACACCTCTGATATCGGTGAGCCGTCTATCGAGAAACTGGCCGCTGCCCTGGATTCCTACATCCCGCAGCCGGAACGCGCCGTTGACGGCGACTTCCTGATGCCAGTAGAAGACGTCTTCTCCATCTCCGGTCGTGGTACCGTGGTCACCGGCCGTATCGAGCGCGGCATCGTCAAGGTTGGCGATGAAATCCAGATCGTCGGTATCAAGGATACTGCCACCACCACCTGCACCGGCGTGGAAATGTTCCGCAAGCTGCTGGACCAGGGCCAGGCAGGCGACAACGTCGGTATCCTGCTGCGTGGCACCAAGCGTGAAGAAGTAGAGCGTGGCCAGGTACTGTGCAAGCCCAATTCCATCAAGCCGCATACCCACTTCGAAGCTGAAGTGTACGTGCTGAGCAAGGAAGAAGGCGGCCGTCATACCCCGTTCTTCAACGGTTACCGTCCGCAGTTCTACTTCCGTACGACTGACGTGACCGGTGCCTGCACCCTGCCGGAAGGCACGGAAATGGTTATGCCTGGCGACAACGTCAAGATGACCGTACAGCTCATCGCCCCGATCGCCATGGAAGATGGCCTGCGTTTCGCGATTCGCGAAGGCGGCCGTACCGTTGGCGCCGGTGTGGTATCGAAGATTATTGAGTAATTGGTGTCAGCCGCCGGTTTGCCGGCGGCGCGGCCTAACGAGGTTGATAGGCCAGTAGCTCAATTGGCAGAGCGGCGGTCTCCAAAACCGCAGGTTGGGGGTTCGATTCCCTCCTGGCCTGCCACGAATGTGGCGAGAGAGAACAGCGAGCAATGATGGATAAATTAAAGCTCATGGTGGCTGCACTGATTCTTGGTGCAGGTATTGGAGCGTTTTACTATTTTAGTGCTGAATCCGATCTGGTGCGGGTATCCAGTCTGCTGGTTGCCGGTGTCATCGCATTTCTGGTAGCGGTACAGTCAACGCAAGGACGTGCAGCAGTTGAGTTTGCTCGCAGCTCTCGCACCGAGTTGCGCAAGGTGGTATGGCCAACGGGCAAGGAAACCACCCAGGTAACGCTGGTAGTGATTGCCCTTGTAATTTTGATCGCGCTTTTCCTGTGGATCGTCGATTGGGCGCTGGGAAAGCTGGTCCTGATGCTGACCTGAGCGAGGTATAGGGTTTATGGCTAAACATTGGTATGTCGTGCACGCCTATTCCGGTTTTGAAAAACAGGTTGCCCGTTCGCTGAAAGAACATATCCATAATGCCGGTATGAGTGAGTATTTCGATGATGTGCTCGTGCCGACCGAAGAAGTGGTTGAGATGAAAGGTGGCCAGAAGCGCACCACTCAACGCAAGTTTTTCCCCGGCTACGTGCTGGTGAAAATGGAAATGAATGATGATACCTGGCATCTGGTGAAGAATACGCCGAAAGTGACCGGGTTTATTGGTGGTGTTGGTAACAAGCCGACACCAATCACCGAGAAGGAAGCCCAGGCAATTCTGCAACAGGTGCAGGAAGGCGTTGAAAAGCCGAAGCCGAAGTTTTCCTTTACCTCTGGCGAGGAAGTCCGCGTTATTGACGGTCCGTTTGCTGATTTCAATGGCACGGTCGAAGACGTGAACTACGACAAGAGCAAGCTGCGCGTAGCAGTTTCCATTTTTGGTCGTATGACGCCAGTAGAGCTGGATTTCAGTCAGGTCGAAAAGTCCTGATTGTTTGTTCAAACCTAAATTAACGGGGAGATCGGTGTTTGAATCATCGATCGCTTGAACCCGACGGAGTGCAATCATGGCAAAGAAAATCGATGCCTATATCAAGTTGCAGGTAGCTGCACAGGAAGCCAATCCCAGTCCACCGGTAGGTCCGGCCCTGGGTCAACGTGGCGTAAACATCATGGAATTCTGCAAGGCATTTAATGCCAAGACGCAGAAAATGGAAAAGGGCATGCCCATCCCCGTGGTGATCACCGTATACAGTGACAAGAGCTTTACTTTTGTTACCAAGACCCCGCCCGCTTCAGTATTGCTGAAGAAAGCAGCAGGCATCCAGAAGGGTTCTGGCGTTCCACATACCAATAAGGTAGGCAAGGTCACCCGCGCCCAGTTGGAAGAAATCGCCCAGACCAAGATGGCTGACCTGAATGCGTATGACGTGGACGCCGCCGTGAAAATTATTGCCGGCAGTGCACGCAGCATGGGTATTGAAACGGAGGGTGTGTAAATGGCCAAGAAGAGCAAGCGTATCAAGGCGCTGGCCGAGAAGGTTGAGCGCAACAGGTTTTACAGTCTTGATGAAGCGCTGACCCTGGTCAGGGAAACCGCATCAGCCAAGTTTGATGAATCCGTAGACGTCGCGGTTAACCTGGGCGTGGATGCACGTAAATCCGACCAGAACGTACGTGGCGCCACTGTTATGCCGCGCGGTACCGGCAAAACCGTTCGCGTTGCCGTATTTGCCCAGGGCGAACAGGCCGAAGCTGCCAAGGCAGCTGGTGCCGACATTGTCGGATTTGAAGACCTGGCTGAAGACATCAAGAAAGGCACGATGAATTTTGACATCTGTATCGCCACTCCTGATGCCATGCGTGTTGTTGGTCAGCTGGGCCAGATCCTGGGTCCCCGCGGCCTGATGCCAAACCCGAAGGTGGGAACGGTGACGCCGGACGCTGCCAAGGCGGTAAAGGATGCCAAGGCCGGACAGGTTCAGTTCCGCATCGACAAGGCCGGTATTATTCATTGCTCGATCGGCAAGGCTTCATTTGACGCCGAGGCACTGAAAGAAAACCTGAATGCACTGATTGCCGCATTGCAGAAGGCCAAGCCGGCTGCAGCCAAGGGTCAGTACTTCAAGAAATTTACCCTGTCCACGACCATGGGCCCGGGTATTGCTGTCGATCGCGCCAGTATCGACACGATTTAAAAGTATTTGAAGTCGACGCAGTCTGACTGCCGACGCTTCAAGGGCCGCGCCACAGCAGTACCGTGGTGCGGGTGTCTAAGACCGTAGGTGTGCGTGAGCACTTAATGTCATCGGTTGTATTGATGATGAAACCTACGCAGACGGTGTTTCGAATACAGGAAGGGTATAGCCCTGTAAACCTGAATACGATCACCGGCTAACGCTGTAACGGAGGTGACTCGAATGAGTCTGAACCTGGAGCAGAAAAAGGCCGTTGTGGCTGAGGTATCCGAAGTAGTCAAGGGTGCTGAAGCAGCTATCGTGGCTGAATATCGCGGCTTGACCGTCGGGCAGATGACTGAACTTCGTCGCAAAGCGCACGAAGCCAACGTCTTTTTGCGCGTGGTCAAGAATACGCTCGCCCGTCGCGCAGTAGAAGGAACCGATTTTGAATGCCTGAAAGATGAGCTGACTGGTCCGCTCGCTTTTGCGTGTTCAGACGATCCTGCTGCTGTTGCCAAGGTGCTGGCTGAGTTTGCCAAGACCAACGACAAGCTGGTCATCAAGTCTGGCGCCATGTCAGGCAAATTGATGAGTGCAGCTGAGCTGGATGCATTGGCGAAACTGCCGGGCCGCGAACAGTTGCTGGCTATGCTGCTTGGAACCATGCAGGCGCCGGTACAGAAATTTGTCCAGACCCTCAACGAGGTTCCTGGCAAGTTTGTCCGTACCGTGGCTGCTGTGCGTGATGCCAAGGAAGCCGCCTGAGGCGAATACCAGCGCTACAACACTTTTTCGATTAAGAGCCGTAAGTTAATTTATTCAGGAGAATAGAAATGGCTGTATCTAAAGAAGATATTCTGGAATCAATTTCCAACATGACCGTTCTTGAGCTGTCTCAGCTGATCAAGGACATGGAAGAAAAGTTCGGCGTATCTGCCGCTGCCGCTACTGTTGCCGTTGCTGCTCCTGCGGGTGGTGATGCCGGTGCTGCCGCTGCCGAAGAGAAGGACGAGTTCGACGTAGTCCTGACCGAAGCCGGCGCCAACAAGGTTTCCGTTATCAAGGCCGTACGTGCCGTCACCAGCCTGGGACTGAAAGAAGCCAAGGACCTGGTTGAATCCGCACCGGCGACTGTCAAGGAAGCAGCTGCCAAGGCTGAAGCCGAAGACATGAAGAAGCAGCTGGAAGCAGCTGGCGCCAAGGTCGAGCTCAAGTAAGACTTTGGATCAGCGAGGCTCGCTGACAAAGCTGTTCCGGTCAAACCATGACCGGGCAGCGATGGAACCGACGGGAAAGGCTGGCGCCAAGGGGTGCCGGCCTGTTCCTGTTTGCATATTAGTGATCGGGCATTAACCGGTTGTTAATGAACAGGGTTTACTGATACAGGCCGAGGAATAGAATGGGTTACGCATTCACCGAAAAGAAACGTATTCGCAAGAATTTTGGCAAACGTCCGCATGTTCTGGACGTGCCTTATCTTCTGCAAATCCAGAAAGACTCTTTCAGGAAGTTCCTGCAGGCGGAGACCGAGCCTGAGCAGCGAATTGACCAGGGTCTGCAAGCGGCTTTTAAGTCGGTATTCCCGATCGAAAGTTACAACGGTAACGCAGCCCTGGAGTTTGTCAGCTATCGCCTGGGCGAACCGGCTTTTGACGTCAAGGAATGTCAGCAGCGCGGCCTGATCTATTCGGCACCCTTGCGTGTCAAGGTTCGACTTGTAGTGTTCGACAAGGACGATACCACCGGCAGCAAGACTGTGCGTGACATCAAGGAGCAGGAAGTCTACCTCGGCGAAATCCCGCTCATGACTGACAACGGTACGTTTGTCATAAATGGCACCGAGCGTGTCATTGTTTCCCAGCTGCACCGTTCGCCGGGCGTGTTTTTCGAACACGACTACGGCAAGACCCATTCTTCGGGCAAGCTGCTGTTTTCTGCCCGCGTGATTCCGTATCGCGGCTCCTGGCTGGACCTGGAGTTCGATCCCAAGGATGTGCTGTACGTCCGCATTGACCGTCGTCGCAAGCTGCCATCAACCATTTTGCTGCATGCGCTGGGCCTGACCCGCGAGGATATTCTCGGACTGTTTTTTGAAACGGATACGTTCCACCTTGGCAAAAAAGAGATCAAGGTGGACCTGGTGGCCGAACGCCTGCGTGGCCAGCAGTTTGAATTTGATATTTCAACCGGCAAGGGCGAGGTAGTTGTTGAGGCCGGTCGCCGTGTTACCGCTCGTCATATCCGTGAACTGGACAAGTCACGACTCAAAACACTGGCGGTACCGCCATCGTTTGTCGTCGGCCGTTCGCTGGCACACAACATCATCGATACTGAAACCGGTGAACTGGTTGCCGAAGCCAATACGGTAATCAGCGACGAGCTGCTCGAAAAGCTGCTCACCATGGGTATCGATACGATCCAGACGATTTACACCAATGACCTGGACCAGGGACCGTTCGTTTCCGATACGTTGCGCCTCGATCCGACCAACGACGCACTGGAAGCGCAAATTGAAATTTATCGCATGATGCGCCCGGGCGAGCCGCCGACAAAGGATGCTGCCCAGGGCCTGTTTAACAACCTGTTCTTCTCGGCAGATCGCTACGACCTGTCTGCTGTCGGCCGTATGAAATTCAACCGTCGCCTTGGTCGCGACAGTGATGAAGGCCCGGGCATCCTGAGCAAGGAAGACATCATTGATGTCATGAAGACCCTGATCGACCTGCGTAATGGCAAGGGCGAAATTGATGATATCGATCACCTGGGTAATCGCCGCGTTCGTTCCGTCGGCGAACTGGTTGAAAACCAGTTCCGAATCGGCCTGGTGCGCGTGGAGCGTGCCGTCAAGGAGCGCCTGACGCTGGCTGAAAGTGAAGGCCTGATGCCGCAAGAGATGATTAATGCCAAACCGGTATCGGCGGTCATCAAGGAATTCTTCGGTTCTTCGCAGTTGTCGCAGTTCATGGATCAGACCAACCCGCTGTCGGAAGTTACTCACAAGCGCCGTGTTTCTGCATTGGGTCCTGGTGGCTTGACCCGTGAGCGCGCAGGTTTTGAAGTGCGTGACGTTCACCCGACGCATTATGGCCGTGTATGCCCGATCGAAACACCTGAAGGTCCGAACATCGGTTTGATCAACTCGCTGTCGTGTTTTGCCCGCACCAATGAATACGGGTTCCTGGAAACACCGTACCGCAAGGTCAATAACGGCAAGGTAACCGAACAGATTGATTTCCTGTCCGCCATTGAAGAAAGCAAGTTTGTTATTGCCCAGGCCAACGCTACCCTGGACAAGAATGGCAAACTTATAGACGAACTGGTGTCTTGCCGTAACCGCAATGAATTCCTGTTGTCGACGCCAGACCAGGTTGAATATATCGACGTTGCGCCGTCACAGATCGTATCTGTTGCGGCCAGCCTGATTCCTTTCCTTGAGCATGACGATGCCAACCGTGCATTGATGGGTTCAAACATGCAACGCCAGGCAGTGCCTACGCTGCGGAGTGAGAAGCCGTTGGTGGGTACCGGCATGGAGCGAATTGTTGCTGTCGACTCCGGCGTAACCGTGGTCGCCAAGCGCGGTGGCATGGTGGATTCTGTTGATGCCGCGCGCATCGTTGTTCGCGTCAATGATGATGAAACCGGTCCGGGCGAAGTTGGTGTGGATATCTACAACCTGACCAAGTATCAGCGTTCCAACCAGAACACCAATATCAACCAGCGACCACTGGTGAAGGTGGGTGACATTGTTGCCGTTGGTGATGTGCTGGCTGATGGTCCTTCAACCGATATGGGCGAACTGGCCCTGGGCCAGAATGTCCTTGTCGCGTTTATGCCCTGGAACGGCTACAACTTCGAAGACTCGATTCTCATCTCCGAGCGCGTGGTCGAACAGGATATGTATACCACTATCCACATCGAGGAGTTGAACACGGTTGCCCGTGATACCAAGCTGGGCCCTGAAGAAATCACCCGTGATATTCCCAATGTCGGTGAGGCAGCACTGAGCAAGCTGGATGAATCCGGCATCGTTTATATTGGTGCCGAGGTCAAGGCCGGCGACATCCTGGTGGGCAAGGTCACCCCGAAGGGTGAAACCCAGCTTACCCCGGAAGAAAAACTGCTGCGCGCTATCTTTGGAGAAAAGGCATCCGATGTGAAGGATACCTCGCTGCGCCTGTCTTCCGGCATGTCCGGTACCGTTATCGATGTACAGGTTTTCACCCGCGACGGCGTGGAAAAAGATGCGCGTGCCAAGGCTAATGAAGAATACGAACTTGAGCGGGTCAAGAAAGACCTGAACGATCAGTATCGTATTGTTGAAGACGACGCCTTTGCCCGTCTTGAGAGAATGCTGATTGGCAAGGTCGCCGATGGCGGTCCTGCAGGGCTTAACTCTGACGACAAGCTGACCAAGGCTTACCTGACAGAATTGCCGCGCCAGCAGTGGTTCGACATTCGCATGCGCAATGAAGATGCAAGCCAGGCACTTGAGCAGATTCGCGAACACCTGAAGCAGCAGCAAGAGTTGTTTGCCGCGCGCTTCACAGAGAAGAAAGTCAAGCTGACATCAGGTGATGACCTGGCGCCTGGCGTTCTGAAGATGGTGAAAGTATACGTAGCAGTCAAACGTCGTCTGCAGCCTGGAGACAAAATGGCGGGACGTCACGGCAACAAGGGTGTCATTTCACGCATTGTTCCTGTTGAAGACATGCCGTACATGGAAGATGGCACGCCGGTGGACGTCGTGCTGAATCCGCTGGGCGTGCCATCACGTATGAACGTGGGCCAGATACTCGAAACCCATCTCGGTTGGGCCGCCAAGGGCCTGGGCAAAAAGATTGGCCGAATGCTTGATGAGCAGCGTTCCATTGCCGAGATGCGTGAATTTGTTGCCCAGATATACAACCGGTCGGGCCGTTCGGAAGACCTGGATTCGCTGACTGACGATGAGTTCCTTGAACTGGCCGCAAACCTGACCAAGGGTGTACCTATGGCTACACCGGTATTTGACGGCGCCTCGGAAGAGGAAATCAAGGTAATGCTGGAACTGGCGGACCTGCCGGTTTCGGGGCAGACCACTCTGTATGATGGCCGCAGCGGCCAGGCGTTCGATCGCCCGGTTACCGTTGGCTACAAGTACGTACTCAAGCTGAACCACCTTGTCGATGACAAGATGCACGCGCGTTCAACCGGTCCTTACAGCCTGGTTACACAGCAGCCTCTCGGCGGCAAGGCACAATTCGGTGGTCAGCGTTTCGGTGAAATGGAAGTGTGGGCGCTGGAAGCCTATGGCGCGTCCTACACCTTGCAGGAAATGCTCACGGTCAAGTCAGACGACGTGCATGGTCGTACCAAGATGTTTGAAAACATCGTCAAGGGTAACCATCGCATGGAAGCCGGCATGCCGGAGTCGTTCAATGTTCTGCTCAAGGAAATCCGGTCATTGGGCCTGGATATTGATCTCGAGCAGAAATAAGCAAGGACTCGTTTCGGAACCGAATTTGGATAGTCGGGCGCAGCCCGAATAACTGAGGAAATAGCATGAAAGATCTTTTCAATCTGTTCAAGCAACCCGGCAAACCGGAAGACTTTGATGTCATTCGCATTGGTTTGCCATCACCAGAGAAGATCCGTTCCTGGTCATTTGGCGAGGTCAAGAAGCCTGAGACCATCAATTATCGTACGTTCAAGCCGGAACGTGACGGCCTGTTCTGCGCCAAGATTTTCGGCCCGGTAAAGGACTACGAATGCCTGTGTGGCAAGTACAAGCGCCTGAAGCATCGTGGCGTGATTTGTGAAAAGTGCGGCGTTGAAGTCACCCAGTCCAAGGTGCGTCGTGAGCGTATGGGCCATATTGAACTGGCCAGCCCGGTAGCCCATATCTGGTTCCTCAAATCACTGCCATCACGCATGGGCCTCATGCTTGACATGACCTTGCGTGAAATCGAGCGCGTACTCTATTTTGAAGCCTATGTCGTGGTAAACCCGGGCATGACCACGCTTGAGCCGCGCACGCTGCTGTCAGAAGAAGCCTATCTCAATGCGATCGAGGAATTCGGTGACGAATTCGACGCGCGCATGGGTGCCGAGGCGATTCGTGACCTGCTCAAGGACATTGAGCTGGAAGACGAGGCCAAGCAGCTGCGTGAAGAGCTGTCAGCAACCGGTTCCGAGACCAAGATCAAGAAATTCACCAAGCGCCTCAAGGTTCTCGAGGCGTTCATTCAGTCCGGCAACAAGCCGGAATGGATGATCATGGAAATCCTGCCGGTGCTACCACCCGAGCTACGCCCGCTGGTTCCGCTCGACGGTGGCCGTTTTGCCACATCAGATCTCAATGACTTGTATCGTCGCGTTATTAATCGAAACAATCGACTGAAGCGTCTGCTGGATCTTAATGCCCCGGACATCATTGTCCGCAACGAAAAGCGCATGCTGCAGGAAGCGGTTGACGCACTGCTGGATAACGGTCGTCGCGGCAAGGCCATTACCGGCGCCAACAAGCGCCAGCTCAAGTCGCTGGCTGACATGATCAAGGGCAAGCAGGGACGTTTCCGTCAGAACCTGCTCGGCAAACGTGTTGACTACTCCGGTCGTTCCGTAATCGTGGTAGGTCCGACGCTCAAGCTGCACCAGTGTGGCCTGCCCAAGAAGATGGCGCTTGAACTGTTCAAGCCTTTTATCTTCGGCAAGCTCGAAGCGCGCGGCCTGGCGACCACTATCAAGGCCGCCAAGAAGATGGTTGAGTCTGAAACCGCTGAAGTCTGGGACGTTCTTGAAGAAGTGATTCGAGAGCACCCGGTGCTGTTGAACCGCGCACCAACCCTGCATCGTCTCGGTATCCAGGCGTTTGAGCCGGTACTCATCGAAGGCAAGGCTATCCAGTTGCACCCGCTGGTTTGCGCGGCCTATAACGCTGACTTTGACGGTGACCAGATGGCGGTACATATTCCGTTGTCGCTGGAAGCCCAGCTCGAGGCCCGTTCACTGATGATGTCGACCAACAACGTGTTGTCGCCGGCCAGTGGTGAGCCAATTATCGTGCCGTCACAGGACATCGTGCTTGGTTTGTACTACGCAACCCGCAAGCGCGTTAACGAAAAAGGTGAAGGCGGGGCATTTTCCGATGTGGCTGAAGTACAGCGTGCCTATGATTCAGGCTACCTGTCACTTCATGCTGCAGTAAAGGTTCGTATTCGTGAGCGCCTGTACGATGACGAAGGCAATGTAGTTGAAACCACGAAGCTCTACGATACAACTGCCGGTCGGGCAATGCTGTCAGAACTGTTGCCGGTGGGCATGCCGTTTTCCGAGGTCAACCTTGATCTGAAGAAAAAGGCCATCTCGGCGCTTATCAACAACTGTTACCGCCGTGTTGGTCTGAAGGACACCGTTATTTTCGCAGATCGATTGATGTATACCGGATTTGCTTATGCAACCCGCGCCGGTATTTCCATTGGTTCTGACGACATGATGACGCCGCCGGAAAAGGTGGACATTCTTGGTCATGCCGAGGACGAAGTAAAAGCGATCCAGAAACAGTACCAGTCTGGCTTGTTGACCGATGGTGAACGCTACAACAAGGTCGTTGATATCTGGACCCATACGTCCGAGCGTGTTGCCAAGTCGATGATGGATCAAATGGGGTCTGAGGATGCGACCGATGCCGAAGGTAACGCGGTCAAGCAGGATTCTTTCAACTCAATCTTTATGATGGCGGATTCGGGCGCGCGAGGCAGTGTCGCCCAGATACGTCAGCTTGCCGGTATGCGTGGTTTGATGGCCAAGCCGGACGGCTCCATTATTGAAACACCTATTACTGCCAACTTCCGTGAAGGTCTGAACGTCTTGCAGTACTTCATCTCCACGCACGGTGCGCGCAAGGGTCTTGCCGATACTGCGCTGAAGACCGCCAACTCCGGTTACCTGACTCGTCGACTTGTTGACGTCTGCCAGGACCTGGTTGTAACCGAAGAAGACTGTGGCACGACTACCGGTGTCGTCAAGCAGGCCCTGGTAGAAGGCGGCGAAGTGGTCATTCCGCTGCGCGACCGAATCCTGGGTCGTGTTGTAATCGGCGATATCAAGGACCCGGCCGACAGCAAGACTGTGCTGGTAGAAGACGGCACCATGCTGGACGAAGCGCTGGTTTCGCTGCTGGAAGAAAAGAATATCGACCAGATTATTGCCCGCTCGCCGGTAACCTGCGACACCCGTTACGGCATTTGCTCCAAGTGTTATGGTCGCGACCTGGGTCGCGGACACCTGGTCAACCAGGGCGAGGCAGTGGGTGTAATCGCTGCCCAGTCAATTGGTGAGCCCGGTACCCAGCTGACCATGCGTACGTTCCACATCGGTGGCGCGGCATCGCGAGCAGCCGCTATCAGTAATGTTGAAATCAAGACCAACGGTACGCTCAAGTTCAACAACATCAAGCAGGTTGAGCACGCCAGTGGTGCCGTGGTTGCCGTATCTCGTTCAAGCGAGCTGATCGTCCAGGACGAACACGGCCGTGATCGCGAGCGCTACAAGATTCCTTACGGCGCAACCATTACTGTCAGCGACGGCTCCTCGGTCAAGCCGGGCAACGTTGTTGCCAGCTGGGATCCGCATACCCACCCGATTATTACCGAACTCGCCGGCAAGGTTCAGTTTACCGACATGGTTGAGGGTGTAACGGTGAACAAGCAGACCGACGAGCTGACCGGGCTGTCCACCTACGTCGTTATGGACGCCAAGCAGCAGCGCGGCGGCAAGGATGTGAAACCGATTATCGGCCTGGTCGATGATAATGGTGACGAAGTCATGATTCCTGGCACCAAGATCCCGGCCAAGTACAACTTGCCGGCCGGTGCCATTGTGACCGTTGAGAACAATCAGAAAGTTGGCACAGGTGACGTACTGGCCCGTATTCCGCAGGAAAGCTCCAAGACCCGTGATATCACTGGCGGTCTGCCGCGTGTAGCCGAGCTGTTCGAGGCACGCAAACCGAAAGATGCGGCGATCCTGGCCGAAGTATCGGGTGTGGTTTCATTTGGCAAAGAGACCAAGGGCAAGGTTCGACTGGTAATTACTGACAAGGATGGTGTCGACAATGAGTACCTTATCGCCAAGGGTCGCCATATTTCCGTGTTCGAGGGTGAATCCATCGAGCAGGGGGACACCATTGTGGAAGGCTCACCTGTGGCCAGCGATATTCTGCGTCTGCTGGGAACCGAAGCGCTCACCAATTATATAGTTGACGAAATCCAGGACGTTTACCGCCTGCAGGGTGTAAAGATCAATGACAAGCATATCGAAGTCATTATCCGTCAGATGTTGCGCAAGGTAATCATCCTGGATCCGGGCGATACCCTGTTCCTGCCGGGCGAGCAGGTTGAGCGGGCCCGCCTGCTGGAAGCCAATGATAGTACTGCTACCGAAGGCAAACGCCCGGCCGAGTACGAGCGTCAATTGCTGGGCATTACCAAAGCCTCCTTGTCGACCGAGTCATTCATCTCCGCGGCATCGTTCCAGGAAACCACCCGGGTTCTGACCGAGGCAGCAATCAACGGCAAACGGGATTCCCTCCGTGGACTGAAGGAAAATGTCATTGTCGGTCGTCTGATTCCGGCGGGGACAGGTCTTGCCCATCACCAGGATCGTCAGCGCAAGCGTCAGGATGCGATTGATGAGGCCCAGGCGCTGGAGAATGCACTGTCAATCAATCTCAGTTCCATCGGGACCACAGAAGGCGGGGATTCCGATGAGGCGGCAAACGCCTAAATCGCCCCGAAATACTTGACACAACGGGGGTGCGGTCATAGAATCGCGCCCCACCTGACGGGTCAGCCTAATACGCTGGCCTGTTGTTTTTGTTTATGGCTGGAGTGATCAATGCCGACTATTAACCAATTAGTCCGTAAACCGCGCAAGCGGGATGCGAAAAAGTCCAACGTCCCGGCACTGGAGGCCTGTCCCCAGAAGCGTGGAGTGTGCACTCGTGTGTATACCACGACTCCGAAAAAGCCGAACTCGGCTTTGCGTAAGGTGGCACGTGTGCGACTGACCAATGGTTACGAGGTTTCAACCTATATCGGTGGTGAGGGTCACAACCTGCAGGAGCACTCTGTGGTGCTCATCCGCGGTGGCCGTGTGAAAGACTTGCCGGGTGTGCGTTATCACACCGTGCGTGGCGCATTGGATACCTCTGGCGTGAGTGATCGTCGCCAGGGTCGATCCAAGTACGGCGCCAAACGACCCAAGTCCTAATCACACAGAAAAATTAACCGGAAGCGCCGCGTTTAGTCAAACGCGGCGTTTTGCGTCCCTAAGAAGCCTGATCGGTAGCTGCCAGGGACTGTTGAAAACGTAAACTTAGAGCGAAGCAAGGCTATGCCTAGAAGAAGAGAAGTACCAAAACGCCAGGTTCTGCCAGACCCGAAGTTTGGTAGTGAGAAACTGGCCAAGTTCATGAATGTGGTCATGCTCGACGGCAAGAAATCTGTCGCCGAAAAGATCGTCTATGGCGCGCTGGATCTGGTTGCGGAACGTACCAAGAAAGATCCGATGGAAATCTTCGACGTCGCCCTGGAAAACATTAGTCCAGTTGTGGAAGTAAAGAGCCGTCGCGTCGGTGGCGCGACCTATCAGGTTCCCGTGGAAGTGCGTCCGAACCGCCGTATGGCCCTGGCCATGCGCTGGCTAGTCGATGCTGCGCGTAACCGCTCTGAAAAATCCATGGGCCAACGCCTGGCTGGAGAGCTGTCAGAAGCAGCTGAAAAGCGCGGCAATGCCTTCAAGAAGCGCGAAGATGTGCATCGTATGGCAGAAGCCAACAAGGCTTTCTCGCATTATCGCTGGTAAGCAAGAATTTAGAGCAGAGGACAAGCAGTCGTGGCACGCAAAACTCCAATCGAGCGGTACCGTAACGTAGGCATTATGGCGCATATTGACGCCGGCAAGACTACGACTACCGAACGTATCCTGTTTTACACCGGTGTTTCACACAAGATTGGTGAAGTGCATGACGGCGCCGCAACCATGGACTGGATGGAGCAGGAGCAGGAGCGCGGCATCACTATTACGTCTGCTGCTACAACCTGTTTCTGGAAGGGCATGGAGCAGCAGTTCAAGGAACACCGTATCAATATTATAGATACGCCGGGCCACGTTGATTTCACTATCGAAGTAGAGCGTTCGCTGCGTGTCCTGGACGGCGCTGTTGCCGTGTTCTGCGCGGTCGGTGGTGTTGAACCGCAGTCCGAAACCGTATGGCGCCAGGCCAATAAATACGGTGTTCCGCGCATGGCGTTTGTTAACAAGATGGATCGTGCCGGTGCCAACTTCCTGCGTGTAGTGGAGCAGATCAAGAAACGTTTGGGTGCAAACCCGGTTCCGCTCCAGATGAGCATCGGTGCTGAAGACCAGTTTAAGGGCGTGGTTGACTTGATCAAGATGAAGGCCATCTTCTGGAGTGAAGATGACATGGGTATGACCTTCCGTGAAGAAGAGATCCCGGCTGACATCGCCGATACCTGTGCCGAGCTGCGTGAACAGATGATTGAATCTGCCGCCGAGGCCACAGAAGAGCTGATGGAAAAATACCTGGAAGAGGGTGAGTTGTCAGTGGCAGAGATCAAGAAGGGTCTGCGCATACGCACCCTGGCCAATGAAATCATCCCGGTTATGTGTGGTTCCGCCTTCAAGAACAAGGGTGTTCAGGCCATGCTCGACGCAATGGTTGAGTTCATGCCGTCACCGGTTGACGTGCCTGCCATCAAGGGTGTCCTTGATGACAAGGACGAAACCGAAGCTGAGCGCCATTCGTCCGATGAGGAGCCGTTTTCGGCCCTGGCATTCAAGATTGCGACTGACCCGTTTGTGGGTCAGCTGGTGTTCTTCCGCGTCTACTCAGGCGTCTTGAACTCCGGCGATACCGTTTATAACGCAGTGCGTCAGAAGAAAGAGCGCATTGGCCGAATTCTGCAGATGCACGCCAACTCTCGTGAAGAAATCAAGGAAGTGCGTGCCGGTGATATTGCCGCGGCAGTGGGTCTGAAGGACATCACTACCGGTGATACCCTGTGTGATCCGAACAACATTATTACCCTGGAACGCATGGAATTCCCGGATCCGGTTATCTCTCAGGCCGTTGAACCGAAGACCAAGGCAGACCAGGAAAAAATGGGCCTGGCACTTAGTCGCCTGGCGCAGGAAGATCCGTCATTCCGTGTTCGCACTGATGAAGAATCCGGCCAGACGATTATTTCCGGAATGGGCGAGCTCCATCTCGATATTATTATTGACCGTATGAGGCGTGAATTTGGCGTTGAAGCCAATGTCGGCGCCCCGCAGGTTGCCTATCGCGAAACCATTCGCAAGACCATCGAACATCAGCACAAGTACGCCAAGCAGTCAGGTGGGCGTGGACAGTACGGCGATGTTCATTTGCGTCTTGAGCCACAGGAACCGGGTGCCGGCTTCCAGTTTGTAGATGAAATCAAGGGCGGTGTGGTTCCGCGTGAATACATCCCCGCCGTCCAGAAGGGTGTTGAAGAAGCCTTGGGTCGCGGCATTCGTGCAGGCTTTCCTGTTGTGGACGTAAAGGTTGCGCTGTTCTTTGGTTCCTACCATGAAGTGGACTCGTCTGAAAACGCGTTCAAGATGGCCGGATCCATGTGTTTCCGTGAAGCGGCACAATTGGCAAACCCTGTTCTGCTTGAGCCCATCATGGCCGTGGAAGTTGTTACCCCGGAAGATTACATGGGCAGTGTGAACGGTGATCTGAATTCTCGTCGCGGTGTGATTCTTGGTATGGATGATGCCCCTGCCGGCAAGATCGTCAAGGCCGAAGTTCCGCTGGCAGAAATGTTTGGTTATGCCACCTCGTTGCGTTCCGCAACCCAGGGTCGCGCCAACTATAGTATGGAATTCAAGAAGTACGCGCCGGCGCCTAACAGTGTGGCGGAAACCGTCATCAAGAAGGCAAGCTGACGCGATCGGGTAATGGTTTAACGTTTTATACAAGATACAGAACGAGGCTCCCAAGATGTCCAAGGAAAAATTTGAACGCAACAAGCCCCACGTCAACGTGGGCACCATCGGCCACGTCGACCATGGCAAGACCACGCTGACTGCGGCCCTGACCAAGGTATTGAGCGCGAAGTCCGGCGGCGAGTTCAAGGATTACGCCGACATCGATAACGCCCCGGAAGAGCGTGAGCGCGGTATCACCATCGCCACCGCCCACGTGGAATACGAAACGGACGCGCGTCACTATGCCCACGTGGATTGCCCGGGCCATGCCGACTACGTCAAGAACATGATTACCGGTGCCGCCCAGATGGACGGCGCCATCCTGGTGGTATCTGCCGCTGACGGCCCGATGCCCCAGACCCGTGAACACATCCTGCTGGCCCGCCAGGTCGGCGTGCCGTACATCGTGGTCTACCTGAACAAGGCCGACCAGGTGGATGACGCCGAACTGCTGGAACTGGTGGAAATGGAAGTACGCGAACTGCTGGACAGCTACGACTTCCCGGGTGATGACACCCCGATCGTCACCGGTTCTGCGCTGAAGGCGCTGCAAGGCGACACCTCTGATATCGGTGAGCCGTCTATCGAGAAACTGGCCGCTGCCCTGGATTCCTACATCCCGCAGCCGGAACGCGCCGTTGACGGCGACTTCCTGATGCCAGTAGAAGACGTCTTCTCCATCTCCGGTCGTGGTACCGTGGTCACCGGCCGTATCGAGCGCGGCATCGTCAAGGTTGGCGATGAAATCCAGATCGTCGGTATCAAGGATACTGCCACCACCACCTGCACCGGCGTGGAAATGTTCCGCAAGCTGCTGGACCAGGGCCAGGCAGGCGACAACGTCGGTATCCTGCTGCGTGGCACCAAGCGTGAAGAAGTAGAGCGTGGCCAGGTACTGTGCAAGCCCAATTCCATCAAGCCGCATACCCACTTCGAAGCTGAAGTGTACGTGCTGAGCAAGGAAGAAGGCGGCCGTCATACCCCGTTCTTCAACGGTTACCGTCCGCAGTTCTACTTCCGTACGACTGACGTGACCGGTGCCTGCACCCTGCCGGAAGGCACGGAAATGGTTATGCCTGGCGACAACGTCAAGATGACCGTACAGCTCATCGCCCCGATCGCCATGGAAGATGGCCTGCGTTTCGCGATTCGCGAAGGCGGCCGTACCGTTGGCGCCGGTGTGGTATCGAAGATTATTGAGTAATTGAGATGACGAACCAGAAGATTCGAATTCGGCTGAAAGCCTACGATCACCGCCTGATCGACCGTTCCGCTTCAGAAATCGTGGAAACGGCCAAACGTACCGGCGCCATGGTCAAGGGCCCGATCCCTTTGCCAACTCGCATTGAGCGTTTCACGCTGCTGAGCTCTCCGCATGTCAACAAGAGTGCTCGAGACCAGTATGAAATTCGTACGCACAAGCGAATCATGGACATCATTGAGCCGACCGATAAAACGGTCGACGCGCTGATGAAACTGGATCTGGCTGCCGGCGTCGATGTAGAGATCAAGCTTAACTAATTTGTTGTTAAGCCAAACAGGTAGTTTAAAAAGGTAACGTGACATGGCACTTGGAATAATTGGCCGCAAACTGGGAATGACTCGCGTCTATGCCGAAGACGGCACTGCGACTCCCGTCACTGTTCTTGAAGTCACGCCTAACCGCGTAACGCAGGTCAAGAAACTTGAAAAAGATGGATACCGTGCCGTCCAGGTGACCGTCGGTAACCGCCGTCCCGGTCGTGTGACCAAGGCGATGGCTGGGCATTTTGCCAAGGCAGGCGTCGAAGCCGGGCGAATGGTCAGCGAATTTCGCCTGACTGATGGCGAAGGTGAAGAGCTGGCAGCCGGTGGCGAATTGAAAGTAGACATGTTCCAGGCCGGACAGAAAGTTGATGTCCAGGGTACATCTATCGGTAAGGGTTTTGCCGGTGTTATCAAGCGCCACCATTTCGGCGGTGGTCGTGCATCACACGGTAACTCGTTGAGTCATCGCGCCCCGGGTTCTATTGGTCAATGCCAGGATCCCGGCCGCGTGTTCAAGAACAAGAAGATGGCAGGGCAAATGGGTAACGTCGTACGTACCCAGCAGAATCTGGAAATTGTTCAGATTGATGCGGAAAAGAATTTGATGTTGGTGAAGGGCTCTATTCCGGGCTCAAAAGGCGCCGATGTTATTGTCAAGCCTTCGGTGAAGGCCGTGAGTGCAAGTGAATAAGGACTGGGCAATGAAACTCAGTGTAATGAAAGATGGCGGCGCAAAAACGGCGGATATGGATGTATCCGATGTGGTGTTTGGCGCTGCATTTAATGAAGACCTGGTTCACCAGATCGTGATTGCTTACCAGGCCAATGGCCGGCAGGGCAGTCGCGCTCAGAAGAATCGTTCTGCCGTAAGTGGCGGCGGCATCAAGCCATGGCGCCAGAAAGGCACAGGCCGGGCACGCGCCGGTACTATCCGTAGTCCAATATGGCGCGGTGGTGGCAAGGTGTTCCCGTCTTCACCGGATGAAAACTTTTCGCAGAAAGTGAACAAAAAGGTACACCGTGCCGGTATGCGTTCGATTCTGTCCGAGCTGGCTCGCCTGGAGCGCCTGGTTGCTGTTGAAGACATGGCTATGGCTGCACCGAAAACCCGCGAACTGGCCGGAAAGCTCGCAGCAATGAAGGCGGAAAAGAGCGTATTGATTGTTACCGAGACTGAAGACCGCAACCTGGTCCTGTCCGCGCGCAACCTGCCTTATGTCAGCGTTTGCGTAGCGTCGGCGATTAACCCGGTTAACCTGGTAGGCCATGAACAAATTATCATGACCACCGGAGCGGTGAAGCGTTGCGAGGAGATGCTGGCATGAAGGAAGAACAGGTCTACCAGGTAATTCTGGCACCGGTCATCTCTGAAAAATCCGCCCAGGCGGCGGACAAGCATGACCAGTATTGTTTCCGTGTACAGGAGACAGCAACCAAGCCGCAGATCAAACAAGCGGTGGAAAAGTTGTTCGATGTGAAGGTTAAATCCGTTCAGGTCAGCAATGTACGTGGAAAGATGAAGTACGGCCGCCATCCGGGCAAGCGCCCGAACTGGAAGAAGGCGTTCGTTCGCCTGCAAAGCGGCCAGGAAATCGATTTCATGGGAACAGGGTGATAGAAAATGGCAGTCGTTAAGTTAAAACCGACTTCGGCCGGTCGCCGTGGAACGGTACAGATCAAGGGTGATGGCCTGCACAAGGGCGCACCTTACGCGCCATTGGTTGAAAAGAAAGCTACGATTGATGGTCGTAACAATGCCGGTCGGGTAACCGTCCGCCACCGTGGGGGCGGCCACAAGCGCCACTATCGTGTTATTGATTTCAAGCGTAACAAGGACGGTATCCCGGCCCGTGTAGAACGCCTGGAATACGATCCGAACCGAAGTGCGCATATTGCACTGGTTCTGTACGCAGATGGCGAACGTCGCTACATCATTGCACCGAAGGGTGTAAATGCCGGTGCGGAAATTCTTTCCGGTCCGGAAGCACCGATCAAGCCAGGTTGCAACCTGCCGATCCGTAACATACCGGTTGGTAGCACGGTTCATTGCATTGAAATGAAACCGGGTAAGGGCGCGCAGTTGGCGCGTTCTGCCGGTGCCGGTGTTCAGCTGGTTGCACGGGAAGGCAGTTATGCCCAGGTTCGCCTGCGCTCCGGCGAAGTGCGCAGAATCCACGTTGATTGCCGCGCAACTATTGGCGAAGTGGGCAACTCGGAACACAGCCTGCGCAAGCTCGGTAAGGCCGGTGCAAAGCGTTGGCGCGGTATTCGTCCGACTGTTCGCGGCGTTGCCATGAACCCGGTCGACCATCCACATGGTGGTGGTGAAGGCCGCACTTCCGGTGGCCGTCACCCGGTCTCACCGTGGGGTATGCCGACCAAGGGTTACAAGACTCGCGCTAACAAGAGAACGGACAAGATGATCGTTCGCCGCCGTAAACGTAAGTAAAGAGGGTTAAATAGTGCCACGTTCAGTACATAAGGGCCCCTTCGTCGACCATCACCTGATGGCGAAAGTGTTGAAAGCACAGGAAGAGAACAGTCGCAAGCCGATCAAGACCTGGTCGCGGCGCTCGACTGTACTGCCGGAATTTATCGGCCTGACCATTGCCGTGCATAACGGACGTCAGCATGTGCCTATCCTGGTCTCCGATAACATGGTTGGCCACAAGCTGGGTGAATTTGTTCCTACGCGTACCTACAAGGGTCACGCGGCAGACAAGAAGTAATAGAGAGTTACTACGATGGAAGCGAAAGCCATTGCTAAAAATATCCGGACCTCGGCGCAAAAGGCGCGACTGGTCGCGGATCAGATTCGTGGACTGCCTGTAGACAAGGCGCTTGAATTGCTGCAGTTCAGTACCAAGAAGGCCGCGTTGCCAATTCGCAAGTGTCTCGAGTCTGCTATTGCCAATGCCGAACATAACGAAGGCGCGGACATAGATGAGCTGAAAGTCAGCCGAATTTGCGTTGACGAAGGTTCCGTCATGAAGCGTTGGCAAGCTCGTGCAAAGGGTCGTGGGGTACGAATTCTCAAACGTACCAGCCATATCAGCGTCACCGTTGGTGACAGCAAAGGGGGCAAATAATGGGTCAGAAAGTACACCCGATTGGAATGCGGCTTGGCGTAGTCCGTGACTGGACTGCCAGATGGTATGCAGGCGGCACCGACTTTGCGGACAACCTGATTACAGATCTGAAGCTGCGTGATTATCTTAAAGACAAGCTGAAAAACGCGGCAGTCAGCAAGATTCTTATTGATCGCCCTGCCCAGGAAAATATCAACGTAACGGTTCATACCGCGCGTCCCGGTATCGTCATCGGCAAGAAGGGTGAAGATATCGAGAAAATGCGCAAGGAGCTGAGTGCGTTTACCGGCCGCCAGGTTCATCTGTCGGTAGAAGAAGTGCGCAAGCCGGAACTGGATGCGCAACTGGTTGCCGAGAGCATTGCCCAGCAACTGGAAAAGCGTGTCATGTTCCGTCGCGCCATGAAGCGTGCCGTGCAGAACGCCATGCGTCTGCGCGCCGGTGGCGTCAAGGTTATGATCAGCGGTCGCCTGAACGGTGCAGAAATTGCCCGTACAGAATGGTATCGCGAAGGTCGTGTTCCGCTGCACACGCTGCGTGCGGATATCGACTATGGATTCGCCGAAGCAGCAACAACGTACGGCATCATTGGCATCAAGGTTTGGATTTTCAAGGGCGAGGTCTTTGATCGGGATGAAGCTGCTTCATTGGAAGCTGATTCCGGCAAAAAGGCCAGTGCCTGAGATTTCGGAGTAAAGAGAGATGTTACAACCGAAAAGAACAAAATTTCGCAAGGTGCAAAAAGGCCGTAACCGGGGCAATGCCCGCGGTACCAAGGTCAGCTTTGGCGAGTATGGTCTGAAAGCTACTACGCGTGGCCGCGTAACCGCGCGCCAGATCGAGGCTGCACGTCGTGCCATGACGCGTCACATCAAGCGTGGTGGTCGTATCTGGATTCGTATTTTCCCGGACAAGCCGATCTCCAAGAAGCCTCTTGAAGTTCGTATGGGTAAGGGCAAGGGTAACCCGGAGTACTGGGTATCCCAGGTCAAGCCAGGAGCAGTACTGTACGAGATGGAAGGCGTGACAGAAGAAATTGCACGCGAAGCGTTCCGTCTGGCTGCTGCCAAGTTGCCGGTACTTACAACATTTGTTTCTCGTCAGGTGGGCTAAATGAAGGCAAACAAGATTCGTGAGATGGATGCCACAGGCATGCAGAAAGAGCTGACAGCCCTGTACAAGGAACAGTTTGCGCTGCGTATGCAAAATTCGACTGGCCAGCTGGCGCAGACATCACAGTTGAAACGGGTACGTCGCGATATTGCCCGCATTCGTACCGTTATGAATGAAAAGTCTAAAGGTGAATCGGCATGAGTGAGCAAACACAAACTGCACGTTCAGTGACCGGTACCGTGGTCAGCAGCAAGATGGACAAGAGCATTGTCGTTGCTGTGGATCGGAAGGTGGCCCACCCGCTGTACAAGAAGTTTATTAGCCAGCGTACCAAGCTTCACGCTCATGATGAAAATAATGAGTGCGGAGAGGGTGATGTTGTAATGATTGAAGAGTGTCGTCCGCTGTCCAAAACCAAGTCCTGGAGACTGGTCAAGGTGGTTGAGAAGGCAGTGAAGGTATAGAGCGGAGCCAGAAACCATGATTCAGATGCAAAGCACGCTGACTGTGGCTGATAACAGTGGCGCTAAAAAAGTTCAGTGTATTAAGGTTCTGGGCGGTTCCAAGCGTCGCTATGCCGGTATCGGCGATATCATCAAGGTCAGTATCAAGGAAGCGATCCCGCGTGGTCGTGTGAAAAAGGGCGATGTGTACAACGCCGTTATCGTTCGCACCAAGAAGGGCGTGCGCCGCAATGATGGCTCTGTAATTCGCTTTGATAACAATTCTGCTGTTTTGCTGAACCAGGCACTGCAGCCGATTGGAACACGTATTTTCGGCCCGGTTACCCGTGAACTGCGCTCTGAAAATTTCATGAAAATCATTTCGCTGGCCCCCGAGGTCCTTTAAAAGCGGTGGATGACAATGGCCAAGATTAGAAAAGGCGACAAAGTCGTAGTGCTGACAGGCAAGGACAAGGGCAAGCAAGGCTCTGTTCTTCGTGTTCTGGATGACAACCGTGTATTGGTTGAGAAGATCAACATGATCACCCGGCACGTAAGACCGAATCCGAATCAGGGTGTAACCGGCGGGCGCGTTGAACAGGAAGCGCCGCTGCAGATTTCCAATGTAGCATTGGTAAATCCGGCCACAGGCAAGGCCGATCGTGTCGGTTACAAGATCCTGGAAGATGGCAAAAAGGTTCGTTACTTCAAGAGTAACGGCGAAGTTGCAGACGTTTAAGTTCGACAGGAACAAGAGCAATGACTCGACTGGAACAGAAGTACAAAGAAGTGGTTGTGCCGGAGCTGATGAAAAAGTTCGGGTACAAAAACGTGATGGAAGTCCCGCGCATTACCAAGATCACCGTTAATATGGGTGTGGGTGGTGCAATGGCTGACAAGAAGCTGATTGAACATGCAACCGGTGACCTGGAAAAGATCGCCGGCCAGAAGCCTATTGTCACCTATGCCCGCAAGTCCGTTGCGGCATTCAAGGTGCGCGAAGGCTGGCCAATTGGTTGCAAGGTCACCATGCGTCGTGCACGCATGTATGAATTCCTGGATCGCCTGGTAAGCATCGCGATTCCGCGTATTCGCGATTTCCGTGGGCTGAACGGCAAATCTTTTGACGGTCGCGGAAACTATTCAATGGGTGTGCGTGAGCAGATTATTTTCCCGGAAATAGATTACGACAAGATTGATCAGGTTCGTGGAATGGATATCACCATTACTACCACTGCACGCACCGACGAAGAAGGTCGCGCGTTGCTGGACGCGTTCAATTTCCCGATTAAGGGTTGAGGAAAGAAGATGGCAAAGAAATCCATGGTCATGCGTGACGAGAAGCGAAAGGCAATATCTGCCAAGTACGCTTCCAGGCGTACAGAACTGAAGGCAAAGATCAAAAGCCCCAATACTTCGGTAGAGGAGCGCGATGCCGCCATTCTGTCATTGCAGAAGATGCCGCGTGATGCAAGTCGTTGCCGTATTCGCAATCGTTGCCGGATTACCGGAAGGCCGAGAGGCTACTACCGGAAGTTTGGTCTTTCCAGAAACCGCCTGCGCGAAGTACTGGATCGCGGAGAAGTGCCGGGCGCAGTGCGCTCGAGCTGGTAAGGATAAGGCAGGTATAAAGCTATGATGACAGATCCAATTGCAGATATGTTCACCCGCATTCGTAATGCCCACAAGGCAGAGAAGGCGAGTGTTTTGGTACCGGCTTCCAAGACCAAGAAGGCGGTGCTCCAGGTATTGAAGGACGAAGGCTTTATTATCGACTTCAAGGACGCCGAGTTGCTGGGCAAGCCGGCACTGTCCATTGACTTGAAGTATTTCGAAGGTCGCCCGGTAATTGCCGAATTGAAGCGGGTAAGTACGCCGGGTCGTCGTCTGTACAGCGGTCGCCACGATATGCCGAAGGTTTCCGGTGGTCTGGGTATCGCAATTGTTTCGACTTCGAAAGGTATTATGACTGATCGTTCAGCCCGGGAAGCCGGTGTGGGCGGTGAAATTTTGTGTTACGTATCGTAAGCAGGACGAAAAGATGTCAAGGGTAGCCAAATCACCAGTAGAGATCCCGGGTGGTGTTGATTTCAACATCAATTCGGGTCTTGTTACTGTCAAGGGTCCAAAGGGCCAGCTGGAACATCAGCTGCACGAGTTGGTGGAAATCAGTCAGGACGATAATGTCCTGACATTTGCTGCGAAAGATAATTCACAGCAGGCCAGGGCATTGTCCGGGACCACCCGCGCTGTTGTCAGCAACATGGTAACCGGGGTCAGCCAGGGCTTTGAAAAGAAAATGACCATCATCGGTGTTGGTTATCGTGCCGCGGTACAGGGCAGTGCACTTAACCTCACGCTCGGATTTTCGCACCCGGTGGCCTACCCGATTCCCGAAGGTATTACCATCGAGTGTCCGAGCCAGACAGAAATTGTTGTCAAGGGTGCGAACAAGCAACAGGTTGGTCAGGTGGCTGCCGAGATTCGCGCCTATCGTCCGCCAGAGCCTTACAAGGGCAAGGGTGTGCGCTACACAGATGAACACGTAATTCGCAAAGAAGCGAAGAAGAAATAAGGTAACCATATGGCTATTTCCAAGGCAAACAGACGTACTCGTCGCGCCAGCAGGTCACGCAGCAAGATTGCCCGTTTCGGCGCTACGCGCCTGTGCGTATTCCGCTCGGCTCGTCACATTTACGCCCAGATCATTGATGAGACAGGCAGCAAGGTGCTGGCTTCTGCTTCAACACTCGAAACGGAAATGCGCAAGGAGCTGGCAAACGGTGGCAATATCAACGCGGCATCTGTCGTTGGCAAGCGTATCGCGGAAAAAGCCAAGGCCGCCGGTATTGAAAAAGTTGCCTTTGACCGTTCCGGTTTTAAATATCATGGCCGTATCAAGGCTTTGGCCGACGCCGCTCGTGAAGCGGGCCTGAATTTCTAAGAGGAGATAATCGTGGCAGCATCTCAAAACGAAGCCCGCGCCGATAACATGACCGAAAAGCTCATTGGTGTTCGCCGTGTAGCCAAGGTAGTCAAGGGTGGGCGCCAGTTTGGTTTTTCCGCGCTGACAGTAGTCGGTGACGGCAATGGCCGAGTTGGTATGGGTCGTGGCAAGGCGCGTGAAGTGCCGATCGCTGTACAAAAGGCGATGGAAAATGCCCGCAAAAACATGGTCAAGATTGATTTGGCCGGCAGCACGCTGCATCACGAAGTATCTGTCCGTGAAGGCTCCGCTCGCGTAGTGATGCGCCCGGCGTCTGAAGGTACAGGCATCATCGCCGGCGGCGCCATGCGTGCCGTATTCGAAGTTGCCGGAGTGCAGGATGTGTTGGCCAAGGTAATTGGCTCACGCAATCCTATTAACGTGGTTCGCGCCACGCTGAAGGCATTACGCACTATCCAGGATCCTTCTTCTGTCGCTGCCAAGCGCGGCAAGAAGGTCAAGGACATTATTGGTTAAGGGGTTGCGCAAATGGCAAAGACATTGAAAGTAACATTGGTGCGCAGCCCGATCGGTACAGGCAAGAAACACCAGGCCTGTGTTCGTGGGCTGGGATTGCGCCGTATTCGTCATACGGTCGAGGTGGCTGATACGCCGGAAAATCGCGGCATGATTAACAAGGTCAGCTACATGTTGAAGTGCGAGGAGGCCTGAGATGCGCCTGAATACAATTAAACCGGCAGCGGGTAGCAGGCCGAGTCGAAAGCGCGTAGGCCGTGGCATCGGTTCCGGTCTCGGCAAAACTGCCGGTCGCGGCCATAAGGGTCAGAAAGCACGTGCCGGCGGCTACCACAAGGTAGGTTTTGAGGGCGGCCAGATGCCTATCCAGCGTCGTCTGCCAAAGCGTGGATTTACCGCGCGCATAACCGCTGATACCGGACGGGTTCGTTTGCACGAACTGGCTACGGTCAAAGCCGATGTGATTGACCTGGACGCGTTGAAGCAGGCGCATCTGGTCGCGCAGCAGGTCAAAAAAGCGAAAGTATTTTTGTCCGGCAAGCTGGACAAGGCCGTTACCCTCAAGGGTATCGCCGTAACTCCGGGTGCGCGTGAAGCGATTACACAGGCCGGGGGCAAGGTAGAAGACTGATGGCAAAAGCTGGACCGGGCATGGCGGGCAACACGGGTGCCTTGGGTAAATTCGCCGATCTGAAAGCGCGCATCCTGTTTGTACTGGGTGCGCTCATCGTTTATCGGCTTGGAACCTATATCCCGGTCCCGGGCATTAATGCTGCGGCATGGGCAGAGCTGTTCAAACAGTCCCAGAACTCCATAGTTGGGCTGTTTAACATGTTTTCCGGTGGCGCACTGTCCCGTATGTCTGTATTTGCGTTGAACGTGATGCCCTATATTTCGGCATCCATTATTATGCAGTTGCTGACCGCAACCGTGCCTTCGCTTGAGCAGCTCAAGAAAGAAGGCGAATCCGGTCGCCGCAAGATTACCCAGTACACCCGTTACGGAACCGTGTTGCTGGCAGCGTTTCAGTCGTTTGGTATCGCAATCGCCCTGGAAGGTCAGGTTATGGGCGGTGCCAACGTCGTTATTGAGCCGGGTGTCGGATTCAAGCTGGTCACCGTCGTAACGCTTGTCACAGGCACGCTGTTCCTGATGTGGCTGGGCGAACAGATTACCGAACGAGGTATCGGCAACGGTATTTCGATCATTATATTTGCCGGTATCGTCGCGGGATTGCCTTCCGCTATCGGTAACACGCTGGAACTGGCTAACCGAGGCACTTACCAGCCGTTGTTCGTGCTGTTCCTGTTTATTGCAGCCATTGCGGTAACCGCCGGGGTAATATTTGTAGAGCGTGGTCAGCGCCGAATCCAGGTGAATTACCAGAAACGGCAGCAGGGTCGCCGTATTATTGGGGGCCAGAGCAGCCATTTGCCGCTGAAGCTGAACATGGCTGGCGTAATTCCGCCGATTTTTGCGTCGAGCATAATTTTATTCCCGGCAACAATCGGGCAGTGGTTCGGCAATTCCGAAGGTATGGGCTGGTTGCGTGACATCGCCACCACCCTGGGCCCGGGCCAACCGCTTTACATTGTGCTGTATACGGCAGCGATCGTTTTCTTCTGCTTTTTCTACACGGCGTTGGTCTTCAACTCCAAGGAAATGGCAGAAAACCTGAAAAAATCCGGGGCCCTGGTTCCGGGTATCAGGCCGGGCATTCAGACTGCCAACTATATTGACAAGGTAACTTCACGCCTGACGTTCTGGGGTGCGATTTACATCACAATAGTATGTTTGATTCCGGAAATCATGATTGTGAAGTGGAATGTACCGTTCTATTTTGGCGGTACCTCTATTCTGATTGTGGTGGTGGTGTGCATGGACTTTATGGCTCAGGTTCAGAACCATATTATGTCGCACCAGTACGAGAGTTTGATGAAGAAGGCCAGTCTGACTGGCGGTATGGGTCTAGGCCGGTAATCGGTCCCCGGGCTTTTTTCCAGGTCGGGCTTAAGGAGTAAACAGGTATGAAAGTTCGTGCATCGGTCAAAAAGCTGTGCCGGAATTGCAAGGTAGTGCGCCGCAAGGGCGTGGTTCGGATTATTTGCTCCGATCCGACGCACAAGCAGCGTCAAGGCTAGAATCGATCTGAATAGGACTGAAAATCAGGCAGTTACAGGCCTGATTTGGCTTGATTTTAGGCAGCACTGTCTATATTCTTGCGCGTTTTCGCGCGACCCCTTCCCTTGCTGCGGAAAGGGGGATTTTGAAACGGTGGAGAAAAGGTAAATGGCCCGTATTGCAGGCGTAAATATACCGAATCACAAGCATCTGGAGATCGCTTTGACGGCGATTTACGGTATCGGACGCAAGCGTTCACAGGATATCTGTGATGCAGCCGGTCTGGCTCGTGATATCAAGGTGCAACAGCTTACCGAAACGGATCTGGAAAAGATTCGTGGCGAAATAGCGAAATTTGAAACCGAAGGTGACCTGCGTCGATCGGTGAACATGAATATCAAGCGTTTGATGGATCTCGGCAGTTACCGTGGAATTCGTCATCGCCGGGGCCTGCCAGTTCGCGGACAGCGCACCAAAACCAATGCGCGTACCCGCAAGGGCCCACGCCGTGCCATCAAGAAATAACCGGGTAAGGAATTATGGCAAATCCCAAGGCTAGCAAGGTCAAAAAGAAGGTTAAAAAGAACGTCATCGAAGGCATTGCCCACGTTCACGCGTCTTTTAACAATACCATTATTTCTATCAGTGATCGTCAGGGCAACGTGCTGAGCTGGGCCACTGCGGGTGGTTCCGGTTTCCGTGGTTCCCGCAAGAGCACCCCGTTTGCCGCACAGGTTGCGGCTCAACGAGCCGGTGAGATGGCCCGGGAGCACGGTATGAAAAACCTGGAAGTACGCATCAAGGGTCCTGGCCCGGGTCGCGAATCAGCTGTTCGAGCGCTGAATGCACTGGGATTTGAGATCAGCAATATTACTGACGTGACGCCGATTCCGCATAACGGTTGCCGTCCGTCCAAGAAGCGCCGCGTATAAGCCCGGCATGTGATTACGGAGAGTTACAGTGGCTCGATATACAGATTCCAAGTGTCGCCTTTGCAGAAGAGAAGGTGGAAAGCTTTTTCTGAAGGGTGAGAAATGTTATTCCGCCGGTTGCCCGGTTGAACGCCGCGCTTACCCGCCGGGACAGCACGGTCAGCGTCGTACCCGGGTATCGGATTATGGCCTGCAGTTGCGTGAAAAACAGAAGTTGCGTCGCATTTACGGCATTCTTGAAAAACAGTTTGCCGCATACTATGCGGAGGCTGACCGCCGCAAGGGCTCTACAGGTGAAAACCTGCTGAAACTGCTTGAGGGTCGCCTGGATAATGTCGTATTCCGTATGGGTTTCGGCTGCTCACGCACCGAAGCCCGTCAGCTGGTTCGTCATAATGGTGTGAAGGTCAACGGCAAGCGGGTGAACATTCCTTCTTACCAGCTGCGTCCTGAAGACACCATTGAGTTGACCGGTGGCGCCAAGGAACAGCTGCGCGTCAAGGCGGCGTATGAAGCTGCTGAACAGCGCGGCCTGCCAGAATGGCTGGAAGTTGACAGCAAGGCAATGAAGGGTGTTTACAAGGCAGTACCGGATCGTTCCGACCTGTCAGCAGACATCAACGAAGCCCTGGTAGTCGCCTTGTACTCCAAGTAGTCCAGGAATTACGTAATAACCGGTAATTACGCGAGGAAGCATTAATATGCCGAATGCAGCGATGGAATTTCTCAAGCCACGTCTGGTTGATGTGCAGACGTTGAGTGGAACGCACGCGAAGATCACACTGGAGCCGCTAGAGCGTGGCTTCGGACATACCCTGGGCAATGCGCTGCGTCGTATTCTGCTGTCTTCCATGCCAGGAAGTGCCATTACCGAGGTCAAGATTGACGGCGTTCTTCACGAGTACTCTGCCATCGAAGGTGTTCAGGAAGACGTCCTGGAAATTTTGCTCAACCTAAAGAACGTCGCGTTGCGTATGCATAATCGCAGTGAAGCAGTTCTTAAGCTGAGCAAGGACGGGGCCGGCGAAGTTAAGGCCGGCGATATCCAGCTTGATCATGATGTCGAAGTCGTGGACCCGGAACAGCATATTTGTACGCTCACCAAGGGCGGCAAGATCAGCATGGAATTGCGTATCAATATGGGTCGCGGCTACCAACCGGCAGCTACACGCCACAATGAAGGTGATCGCTCCATCGGCGCCATGCAGGTCGATGCCTCGTACAGCCCTGTGTATCGTGTTTCCTATGCGGTTGAAAATGCGCGTGTGGAGCAGCGTACCGATCTGGACAGGTTGATCCTTGATATCGAAACCAACGGTGCCATTGATCCGGAAGAAGCGGTTCGTCGCGCAGCCAATATTTTGCAGGACCAGATTTCCATCTTTGTCGAGCTGGAAAATCCGGAAACTGAAGTGGTCACCACCAAGGAACCGGAAATGGATCCGATTCTCCTGCGCCCGGTTGATGACCTGGAACTGACCGTTCGTTCGGCGAACTGCCTGAAGGCAGAGAATATTTTCTACATCGGCGACCTCATCCAGCGTACCGAGTTTGAATTGCTCAAAACTCCGAACCTGGGCAAAAAGTCGCTGACAGAAATCAAGGATGTGCTTGCACAGCACAGCCTGTCACTGGGTATGAAATTGGAAAACTGGCCGCCGGCTTCCCTGAAAGACAAGGGAGACCAGGCGGAATCTGCCTAATTACCGTTGCGTGTAGGCAGCATTATAAAGCTTGAGAGGTTAGTACCATGCGTCATCTAAAGAGTGGCCGTAAATTCAATCGGACCAGCAGTCATCGCCAGGCGATGTTTCGTAACATGGCGGTATCGCTGTTTCGTCATGAGCAGATTCGCACAACCTTGCCAAAGGCCAAGGAGTTGCGTCGAGTAGCAGAACCGCTCATCACCCTGGCCAAGAACGCAACGGTGGCTAACCGTCGCCTGGCTTTTTCCAGGCTGCGTGACCGTGCTGTCGTAACCAAGCTTTTTGATGAGCTCGGCGTACACTTCAAGGATCGCCCGGGTGGCTACCTGCGCGTTCTGAAGAGCGGATTCCGTGCGGGTGACAATGCGCCGATGGCGATTGTTCAGCTGGTCGGTCGTGACCTGGCCGCAGCCGCCGAAGCTCCGGTTGAAAAGACAGCCAAGTCTGCCAAGGCTGAACCGGTAGAATCCAAGGAAGATGCAGCTGAAGAGGCGCCGAAGAAGACTGCTGCCAAAAAGACTGCGAAGAAAGCAGCAAAGAAAAAGGCTGCCAAGAAGAAGGCTTCAAAGAAAAAAGCAGCCAAAAAAGCTGACTAAATCCGGCAACGGCCCACTGGGCCATGCAGGTGCAAAAATCAAAAGCCGGGCGATGCCCGGCTTTTTTGTTTCTCCTTCCGAATTTCAGGATGCGTCGATCATGATTTTGTTGTTTACGGATTTTGGTGTGAACGATATTTACGCTGGACAGGTCAGGGCAGTCCTTGCGCAGCGCTGTCCGGAGGTTCCGGTGGTTGACCTGTTTCATGACGCACCGGCTTTCAACGTGCGCGCCAGCGCCCGGCTGTTGGCATCCCTGGTTGAGCGAGTGCCGGATGACAGCATTATTATGGCAGTTGTCGATCCAGGTGTAGGCAGTGACCGCCGGGCCATTATGGTCAAGACTGGTCGCCATACGTTTGTCGGGCCGGACAACGGTCTGCTGGCCCTGGCTGCGCGACCCGCCAGCCGAACGCTGGTCGCAACCTTGCCGGTACCGGTTACGGCGTCGCCAACGTTTCACGGACGCGACCTGTTTGCGCCGGTGGTCGCGCAGCTGGCAGTCGGCCAGCAACCCGCTCTTGCCGGAAGTCTCGATCAGCTGGTTGGTGATGACTGGGACGATGATCTGGCAGAAATTATTTATGTGGATCATTACGGCAACCTGGTAACCGGCCTCAAAGCAGGAGCCGTTACGGCAGTTCACCGGCTGTTCGTGAACGACGTAGCGATCAGTCAATCCCGAATATTTGATGATGTCTCTATTGGCGAACTGATGTGGTACGAAAACTCCCTCGGGCTGGTCGAAATCGCCAGGAACCAGGGCAGTGCAGCCGCACACCTGGGTGCAAAAATCGGAACCCGGGTTCAAACTGAGAATCAGTGAATGAGTGCCCAAATATCCGGAAATTTGGGCTAAACTGTGTCTTCGTGGACAGTATTTTTGCGACGAATTGTGCACGTGATGGCCCATTGGAAAACCTGGTACCGGTAAAACATAAGGCACCAGGATAATTATTTTGGAAGTTCAAAGGCTGCCGGAGAGCGGTTCAGGCGTACCTATAAGAGAGCAAAAATGAAAGTATTCGAGGTAAAGGGGTTTGGTTTGAGTGCCGTGGCAGTGCTCATTCTGGCGATGACTTCCGGTAGTGCGCAGGCGGCGCCAGGCGCGGCACTGGGCGCCGGCTATATGCTTACCGAGGAAGATTTTTATGGTGAGATTCCCAAGGTCATTTCAGCAGCACGTTTTGCCCAACCGATCAACGAGGCGCCTGCTGCAACAACGGTCATCGACAGAAGAATGATCGAGACCTCCGGTGCCCGCAACCTGGTTGATGTATTCAGGCTGGTACCGGGGTTTCTGGTGGGTTATTGGGCCGGTAACCAGCAGATGGTCATGTACCAGGGCCTGGGAGCGTATTATTCACGGCAGATCCAGGTGATGATCGATGGTCGGGCGATGTACATGCCGTCGCTGGGAGGTGCTCCATGGGCGGAATTGCCTCTGGTCTTGAGTGATATCAAGCGCATTGAAGTTACGCGCGGACCTAACGCGGTGAGTTACGGATCGAATTCTTTCTTCGCGGTGATCAACATCATTACCGAGAAAGCCGCTGATGCCAACGCCCTGAGGTTAAGCAGCCGACGCGGCAGCGGTAACGAAAGAGATTTCGAAATCAGCGAAGCCGTCAATACCGGAAAATTTGGTATCAAGGTGACTGCGTCGCGTCAGTACGATGAAGGCTTTGAAGTCTTCTATGATACGCGAGACATGACCAACCTTAATTTTCGCAGCGACTACCAGGAGCAGGATGGTGATCGCTGGAGCGTTTATCTCGGGCAAGCCGTGGCAACACAGGGCAGGGGCGACTTTGTCGCGACGGTAGACAATCCGCGTGACGCAAGAACCCGGGCAGATTACCAGCATCTGCGCTGGGAATCTGCGCCCGGCCGGTTTGGAGCCTGGGCTTTCCAGGCGTATCGTACTTACCATGGTCTGGAAGACGCCTATACCACCAACCCCTTGCCAGGTTTGCCAGCCGGTGTATTCCTGGACCAGGGTTATGCATCCAGGCGTTACGATGTGGAGTTGCAGAATACCATGGTGCCGGTTGACTGGTTGACGGTTGCCTGGGGTGGAAGTCTGCGCCAGGATTATACCGATACCGATACCTACCTGGGCAAGAATAACCCGGAACAAATTGCCATCAACCGCGTTTTCTTCAACACCGAATGGCGTGTCGTTGATCCGTTGCTGGTGCATGTCGGTGTGATGCGCGAGGATCACGACTATACCGGTGTTGATTACCAGCCTCGCATCGCGCTGAGCTATACGCCGTTTGACGGGCACACTCTTCGCCTGAGTCGATCAAGAGCCACGCGTACGCCAACGGCATTTGAGGAAAAGGCAGACACGTTCTTCTGTCTCGAGCCAAGCTGTACTTTTTTTGACCGGGCCTACTATTCAGGCGGAAACCTGGAGCCGGAAAGAATAGATTCATTGGAGGCGGGCTATGTCGGCAAGCTTCTGCCTCGCACCATTTTTGATATCAGGCGGTATTACAACAAGGTTCGGGATATCATAACAGATCACAAGGTTGCAACCGTCGACGCAGTCGATAACTCCATGTATGAGTACGACAATATTCATAATATCGACATCCAGGGTACCGAGGTCCAGGTGACCTACAAGGATAACGGCGACCGGTTAATCCTGGCTTATGCCAGGAACCACGTCAGCGCGGATGGCTGGTACAACAATCATCGTATCGAGGAGAGTTTTCCGGAACAGATCGGCAGCGCCATGTGGGCCAAGCAGTTTTCCGATGGTTACAGTGTTGCCGCGACCTGGTCTTATACCGACAAGTTGCGCCATCGTGATGGTGATCGCGATCGTCAGACCGGTGAACTCTATGGACCGACGCGAAGACTGGATCTGCAGCTTGGAAAGTCTGTCAAGGCAGGCGGTTTGAATCTGAAGCTTGATGGTGGCGTGAAGAACGTGTTTGACGACTACGTGGAATACCGAAGTGAAAATATAATAGGTACAACGTACTATATTCGGCTTTCGGGTTCGTTTTACTAGCCCTGAAGTAACGTTGCAAGGATGGTGTAAATCAGGATGTTGGGAATATCCGCTGATTCAGGCAAGGCAATTATTGCCCGATACCGGGCAGGCGGCCTTGTTTGCCTGTTATTTGCTTTATTGCTGCCAGTCCATGCGCTGGCTGATTCCGGAAACAGAACCATACAGGTTGTTTTGAGTAAGTCCGGATCGGTTTACCAGGATTTTGCCACCCGCCTCGTTGCCAATATCGAATTGTCTGGCAGCCCGATCGTTGTTACCGTGGCCACCGATCCCGGGGCAGCATCGCCTGCTGTTCGACCATCGTTGTATATCCCTGTCGGTGTTCGCGCGCTGGAGGCGGTTGTACAGGATCGTGGCAATGTCCCGGTTATGGCGGCCCTGGTACCGCGCATTACATTTGAGGAATTGATCAAGAATTCCGACAAGGATTGTCGCAGCGGCAAGAGTTGCAGCGCGATGGTGCTGGATCAGCCTATTGAGCGTCAAATAAGGCTGGTCGAGGCTTTATTTGGCGACAGTGGTGCCATGGGTCTGTTGACGACCCAGCGCTCCGAGCAGCTGGCGCGCAAATACATGGATAGCGCCAGGCGGCACCGGATACTGGCGGAAAAAGAAATCATCGAAACTGCTGATGATCTTGTGCCCGGCCTTGAGAGGCTGCTGAAACGCAGCCGTTACCTGTTGGCCATACCTGATCCGGTAATATTCAATACAACCACCCTGAAACATATTCTGTTGACGACTTATCGCTATCGCCAGCCGGTGATCGCGTTTTCACCGGGCTATGTCAAGGCAGGCGCATTGGCGGCGGTCTATTCGACACCGGAAGATGTTGCGGACGATATCAGCGCCTGGATCAATGGCTGGTTGTCATCGGGGGTGAACGGCCTGCCGGCACCCATGTCGCCAACAAGCTTCAGTATCGAATACAACGACTGGGTGGCCAGATCCCTGGGCATCAATATTGACAGCAAATCCGTGTTACTGAAAAAGATCCGCGAAGGAAAATCCTCATGAAGGGCGGAATCCGGATAAAGCTGCAGCTGCTTTCGTTATTACCGGCATCACTGACCTTGTTGGTACTGCTGGTTCATTTTGGCTGGCAACAATACTCGTCCCTGGGCGACGCACTTCGTGAGCGTGGCAATGCCATTGCCCGGCAGCTGGCGCCGGCGTGTGAATACGGTGTTTTTTCCGGAAATCGGAAAATACTCCAGGGGCTTGCTGAAGCGGCCGGACGGGAAAAGGATGTGGCCCGGGTATTTGTATTTGACCGAAACGGTGACGTGCTGGCGTACGCGCCGATATCTCAGTCCATGCCGGACAGGTTATCGGATATCAGTGCGCCCCATGTGTACAAGGCAAGCATTCATGGTTCAGCGCTGGACGTGGACAGCGATGACATATACGGCATGGCGACGCATTCCAGGTCCGAGCGCAAGCTGATCGGTACCGTGCTTGTGCGCATGGATACCAGTCGAACCGATGGCGAACAGCGCTACGTGTTATTGCAAACGCTGGTGATATCCATAATAGGCCTGATTGCCATTGGCCTGCTGGCGCAACGAATGGCAGGGGACTTGTCCGTGCCGATCATGCGCCTGACCGAGTCAGTGGCTCGCATTGAATCCGGTGAACTGGGTCACCGTATCCAGGGTGACTTTGATGGCGAGCTGGGCGTGCTCGAACGGGCCATCAACCAGATGGCAAAAAGCATGCAAAGGTCCCGCGAGAAAGAACGGGAGAGTGCCGACGATGCATTGCATCTTGAGCGTATCCGCGCCCAGGCAGCGCTGGATGCCATCAGTGATGGCGTCATTACTACAGACAGTCATGGTCGTGTCGTGTACATGAACCCGGCAGCGCGCGCGGTGCTTGATTGTGATCCTGACGGTTACGAGGGTGTATCGCTGTACGACCTGTTTCATCTGAAAGCGCCGAATGGACAGGGCGGTGATGTGTACCCGCTGGAAGCTTGCCTGCAGCGGGGCATGAAAGTCGAAAGTAACGGCAGCCACCTGCTTGTTAACCAGAACGGCGACAAGCGCCTGGTTCGTGATACGGCGTCACCGTTGTTTGACCGTAATGGCAATGTCTCCGGCGCCGTGGTTGTGTTCCAGGATATATCCGAACTCAAGAAACTTGCCGAAGCAGCATTGATTAGCTGATCACAGTGCCCGGCGGTGACATGTCTCTCAGGCAGTGTGCTTGTGTTTCAGCTCCAGTATCGGCTTGAGAAAGCGTCCGGTATGTGACTCGGGAACATGGATAATGTCCCGTGGCGGGCCGGCAGCAATGATTTGTCCACCGCCATTACCGCCTTCCGGACCAAGATCAACCAGCCAGTCTGCAGTCTTGATGACATCAAGGTTATGTTCGATGACGACGACGGTATTGCCGTGGTCGCGCAAGGTGTGCAGTACTTCCAGCAGTTGCCGGATATCATGGAAATGCAGGCCGGTTGTCGGTTCATCAAGAATATAGAGTGTCTTGCCGGTATCACGCTTGGATAGTTCGCGTGACAGCTTGACCCGTTGCGCCTCACCGCCTGACAGGGTAGTCGCGCTTTGCCCAAGCGTGATATAGGAAAGTCCTACGGCCATCAGTGTATCGAGCTTGCGCTTGATCACCGGGATGGCGCTGAAAAATTCAGCTGCTTCTTCGACCGTCATGTTCAGCACATGGTGAATCGACTTGTCCTTGTACAGTACCTCGAGGGTTTCACGGTTATAACGCTTGCCCTTGCAGATATCACAGGGAACATAGATGTCCGGCAGGAAATGCATTTCCACTTTGATCAGGCCGTCACCCTGGCAGGCCTCACAACGGCCACCGCGAACATTGAACGAGAACCGGCCGGGATTGTAGCCGCGGGCACGCGCTTCCTGCGTGCCGGCAAACAGTTCCCGAATAGGTGTGAACAGCCCGGTATAGGTGGCCGGGTTGGATCGCGGTGTACGACCGATAGGGCTCTGGTCGATATCCACGACCTTGTCAAAGTGTTCCAGGCCATCAATGCCATCACACGGTGCCGGCTCCAGGTTGCTGCCGTAAAGGTGTTTGGCCACCGAGGCATACAGGGTGTCATTGATGAGCGTGGATTTGCCTGACCCGGAAACACCGGTGATGCAGGTGAACAGGCCTACCGGAACTTCGCAGGTGACATTTTTCAGGTTATTGCCGCGGGCACCACGTATGACCAGTTTGCGGCTGGCATCGTCCATGGTGGTGTTGGCAGGAACGGCAATGGCTTCGCGACCGCTGAGATAGGCGCCGGTCAGCGAACGCGGGTGTGCCAGTATGTCTGCCGGCGCACCCTGGGCGACGATCTCGCCACCATGAACACCGGCACCAGGGCCAATATCCAGCACGTGATCAGCGCAACGAATGGCATCTTCATCGTGCTCAACAACAATCACCGTGTTGCCGAGATCGCGCAGGTGTTTCAGCGTCTCCAGCAGTCTTTCGTTGTCACGTTGGTGCAAGCCAATCGAAGGTTCATCCAGGACATACATGACGCCAACCAGGCCGGCGCCAATCTGTGATGCCAGGCGAATACGCTGGGCTTCGCCACCGGAGAGGGTGTCGGCGGAACGTACCAGGCTGAGGTAATCGAGACCAACGTTTACCAGGAAGCCGAGACGGGCGCCGATTTCCTTGAGTATCTTTTCGGCAATGTCCGCGCGTTTGCCTTCAAAGCGGGCAGTGGTAACAAAGCCAAGCGCCTCCTTGATGGACATGCCCGAGATTTCATGCAGTGTGCGTTCATTGACAAACACGTTGCGCGCTTCGATACGGAGCCGGCTGCCATGACATGCCTTGCACGGCTGTGTGCTCATGTGCTTGGCCAGCTCTTCGCGCACGCCGGTGGAATCGGTATCGCGATAACGTCGCTCCATATTGGGAATGACGCCTTCAAAAGGCTGCTTGCGCTTGTAGCTGTTGCCGCGCTCACCGAAGTAGGTGAAGTTAATGAGTTCATCGCCGCTGCCGTGAAGAATAATGTCGCGAACCTTTTTTGGCAGCTCCTCGAACGGCGTTTCAATGTTGAACTTGTAATGCTTTGCCAGTGATTCCAGCATCTGGAAATAAAACGCGTTGCGACGATCCCAGCCCTTGATGGCGCCCATGGGCAGGCCAAGGCTGGCATCGGAGACTATGCGATCGGGATCAAAGAACTGGCGCACGCCGAGACCGTCACAATCCGGGCAGGCACCGGCCGGGTTATTGAACGAGAACAGTCGTGGCTCCAGTTCCGGTAATGAATAGCCGCAGTGCGGGCAGGCATAGCGCGCCGAAAACAGCAGTTCATTGGTGCTGCTGCCATCGTCAGCAAGCACGGCAACACGGGCAATGCCATCACCCAGTTCAAGCGCGGTCTCAAAGGATTCGGCCAGGCGTTGTTGCTGACCGTCGCGTACAACAATGCGGTCGACCACGGCTTCAATGGTGTGCTTGAAATTCTTTTTCAGCTCCGGCGTGTCATCAAGACCGGTAATAATGCCGTCGATGCGTGCGCGGACAAATCCCTGGGTGCGCAGGCCTTCCAGTATATGCAAGTGCTCACCCTTGCGATCCTGTACCAGTGGCGCCAGCAGCATCAGCTTGCTGCCTTCCGGTAACTCCATAACATGATCCACCATCTGGCTGACGGTTTGCGCTTCCAGGGTAATGGCGTGTTCCGGGCAGCGCGGCTCGCCGACGCGGGCAAACAGCAGGCGCAGGTAGTCATGAATTTCCGTAACCGTGCCCACGGTAGAGCGCGGATTATGTGACGTGGCTTTTTGTTCAATGGAAATCGCCGGGCTCAGGCCTTCGATCATGTCCACGTCCGGTTTTTCCATCTGGTCCAGGAATTGCCGGGCATAGGCCGACAACGATTCCACGTAGCGGCGCTGGCCTTCTGCGTACAGGGTGTCAAAGGCGAGCGAAGACTTGCCTGAGCCGGAAAGGCCGGTGATGACAATCAACTTGTCCCGCGGCAGGTCAACATCGATGTTTTTAAGGTTGTGGGTGCGCGCGCCGCGTATTCGCAAGGTATCCATGTCGTTTCCTGAACTGCAGTGAACCTGCTACTATAGCCGCCCGCGACTACCGGCGCAAAACCGGTGAAGTACCAATAATTCAGGGCCAATTATGCGACTACCCAGACAACCCATGAACCCGTTCGAGCGCCGGGCCGTAGCCGGTCTTGCCGGCATCTACGCCACGCGGATGCTGGGCCTTTTCCTGGTATTGCCAATCCTGGCCAACAGTACCCATAGCCTGCCGGGCTATTCCGGTTTCATGGTCGGGCTGGCGCTGGGTATTTACGGATTAACCCAGGCCGTGTTCCAGGTGCCTCTCGGCGTAGCATCGGATTACCTGGGCCGCAAGCCGGTGATTTTTGCCGGCCTGGTGATATTTGCCCTGGGCAGCGTGGTCGCCGCCATGGCCGATACCATGGAGGGCATTATTCTCGGCCGTGCCTTGCAGGGCATGGGCGCCATTGCCGCCGCCGTGCTGGCGTTGGCGGCAGACCTGACCCGCGACGAGCAACGCACCAAGGCCATGGCGACCATCGGCATTACCATCGGCGCATCGTTCATCGTGGCCATGCCGATGGGACCGCTGCTGTGGTCGGCTATCGGCCTGTCCGGCATCTTCTGGTTTATCGCCGCGCTGGCCGTGCTGGGCATGGTTGTTCTGGTATTTGTCATCCCGACACCCGTGCACACGCCACAGAAGCGTGAACTCAGCGTGGTGCGTCGGCAGTTTGTCGAAGTATTGCAGGACAAGAAGCTGTTGCGGCTCGATGCCGGTATATTCATTTTGCACAGCGTCATGACCGCCATGTTCGTGGTAGTGCCACTGGCGCTGGTGAAGTACGGCGAGCTGGCCGCCGATGATCACTGGCAGCTGTATGCGCCGGTCATGCTCCTGTCCATACTCGGCATGGTGCCGATGATTATTCTTGCCGAGCGCAGGCAAATGATGCGCAGCATGTTTGTCATTGCCGTGTTAATGCTGACCATTGCCCAGGCCATCCTGTACACGCGCCACCAGTCGCTGGCCGGCCTGGTCGCAGGCGTGTTCGTATTTTTTGTTGCCTTTAACTTTCTCGAGGCGTCACTGCCATCGTTGTTGTCGCGCATGGCACCTACTGCCGGGCGCGGCGCCGCCGTCGGTGTCTACAGCAGCTTCCAGTTCCTCGGCGCCTTTACCGGTGGCGTAATCGGTGGCTGGGTATTCAACCGCTACGGCATCGGATCGGTGTTCGTATTCTGCACCCTGGGGTTACTGGCCTGGTTTGTCATCGCCCTCGGCATGCCCAGGCTGGAACAACTGGTCACCCGTACCATCAAGGTGAATGTCGCCAACGAAGCCGCCGCCAGTGCCCTGGCCGAAGAACTGGCCCGGATCGCCGGCGTCCGTGAAGCCGTGGTCATACTTGAGCAGGCCACCGCCTATATTAAAGTAGACGAGAGTCGGCTGGACGAAGCCGCCCTGGCCCGGTACCAGGCCTAGATCGGCAGGTTGGCCCGGCGCGAAGCCGGGGCCGCAGCCCCCCGGCCTGCCTGGCAGCACGTTCAAAATCCGCCGTGCCTGGCCGGCCGTAGCCGGGCCGGCAATCCCTCCGGCTAACTACCTCAAATTACTTGGAAAATTCGCCGTTGTTGTCTTGCCCTGAAAAATCGGGCTAGACTGCACGCGTGCCGCGGAGGTGTTGAAAGTGCCGGATGGTCCGAAACTGAGTACTCCGCGATGAATCGATGAAAGGAGAAATACGATGGCACGTGGAATCAATAAAGTAATCCTGGTTGGCAATCTCGGCAAAGATCCCGAAGTTCGTTATTCCGCTGGTGGCGCTGCAATCGCCAACGTCTCGCTGGCAACCGCCGAATCCTGGAAAGACCGCAATACCGGTGAAAAGCAGGAACGCACCGAGTGGCACCGCGTGGTGTTTTTCGGCCGCCTCGCCGAAATCGCCGGCGAATACCTGAAAAAGGGCGCCCAGATTTACGTCGAAGGTCGCCTGCAAACCCGCAAGTGGCAGGACCAGCAGGGCCAGGACCGCTACACCACTGAAATCGTTGCCAATGAAATGCAGATGCTCGGCGGTCGTTCCGGCGCCGGTGATTTTTCAGCACCTGCCGGTAATGGCGGTGGTTACTCAGAGCCCGCGTCGGCACCGGCGGCCGCCGGTGATTTTGATGACGATATCCCGTTCTGAGTGGTTTGTTTTGGTTTGATGGAGGAGCCCCGCAATGCGGGGTTTTTCTTTTGTCCGTTCCGGGCAATGTCGACTGTTATTTCGACCGGGTTGTCATTTCGACCGAAGGGAGAAATCTTTCTTGATGTGGTCGGCTGCGCCGACAAGCCCTAAAAGCTATTACGCGCTACCCGCGCAGGGGTCCATTTCTTTTGCTCGTCCAAAAGAAATGGACGAAAGAAAACGACGCCCCGCTGTCCTTAACCGTCTTGGCCTGGTGGCGCGCCTTCACGACAAATCCGCTCAGAACTCGCCGGCCCGGCTTCGCCGGTCTCGGGCTCAAACATGCCGAGCGGATTTCGTTCCGGCCCGCGCCACCGCCAAGACAAGGACAGATGGGAGGAAACCCTCGAGCCCAGGTTTAGAACGGGTTTAATAGGAAAGAGCCTGTTCTTCAGACAAATGGCTGCCTATCTCGCAATCGCGAATACCCCTAAAACCGGTGTTCCAACTTATGAAACCAGTGTTATACTAATTATTAATGTACTAAAAGTGTCGTTAAATAGTATGCGGCATACTATATTGAAATAGGAAGCCGCTTCCTAATGTACTGTTAGCCTTCATGGGGGGTTATGAGTAAGCCTTTAATTTACATCGATCAAAATATCATCGGATTGCAGTTGCAGGGTATTATCAACCTGAGCAAGCGAGATGATGTAATTTGGGTTTACTCAAAGGAGCACTTTGCAGAGATTCGACGCTCTAATGAACCTGAGAAATATTTGAGTGTGCTCGATGCTATAGATGCAAAATTATTAGACATTGTTCTTGACGAAAATTGGAAGATTACTGGCGAAGCCAGGTTAATTGAGAACGGAACCCCATATGAACATTATGATAGTTACATTGAAGAAACCGGGGATGTAGATGTCGATGACACCATTTTCGACCCATTCCAGGTATGGGTTAACGGCGGTGGAGACGAAGGCCCATTAAAGGATCTCTCTGAAAAATTCGCACAGCAAATTTTAAAACTCACTTCTGACTTGCCTTTTGATACTACCGAAATGACCGACAAGGTTATGCATATAAAACCCGAATTTGATTCCATGGTCGATGAAATGATATCAAATGGGAATGATATTCATAAAACTAGGTCAGCTTTCGGAGATGAGAAAGGTGCTATCGGTAGTGTTTCAGGCGAGAAACAGATTGAGAAAATTTGGGAAATAATATCTCCAACGATGCAGGGGGCCGATATTAGTTGTGATCATTTTTTTGGTTTTGATCCTATCGAAAATCAAGGTTACGAAATTTGGCCAATTTATCTAGGAATAATTGGATGCAATTCGATGCTTGATATATTAGGTTTTCAAGCAGAGAAAAAATGCAGAAAACTTAACAAAATTCATAACGTAAGAAGTGATGCCGGTCATATAGCGATGGGGGCATATTGCTCAGCAATCATATCTGAGGATAAACGTTTAGTTAAAAGAGCAAAGGCCATCTATGAATATAAGAAAATAGGAACTTCTCCTATTCTGGTAACACGAGAGGCTAACAAGCCAATCCAGCCGACCGCTGACGCGTCGGCTGATTGAAGCGTGGTCCATAAAGAACCTATGAGCATCGCAATTGGAATTGATCCAGCTTCAGGAAAAGAAACATGCATCTGGCATGGGAACGATTTTACTTTTGTCAAAGCACAGAGTGTTCGCTCTACGCTTGCAGCCTTGGTCGATGAACATCCAAATTGCGTTATTGCCTGGGATGCCCCGATATCATTCGGGCGAAATTCATTTTCTGATCGCCAGGTAGATAAAGTCACTAGGGACTGGGTAAAAGAAAAAGTGGCACAAGGCAGGTTAGAGAAAAGCGCTGTTAATGCGTTGCCATTTTCGGGGCTATCACATTGGGTGATTTCCTGCGAAGCTCTTGGAAGTCCATTTGGCGAAAAACTCAATGGCCTTGTCTTATACCCAAGAAAGAAATTTAACGGCGAAAATGGAAGGCATCTGATCGAGGTTCATCCCGCAGTATCAATGGCCTGCTTATGGTTGGATAATGATGTTGAAGAAACTTTCCCGATCTATAAAAAGTCCAAAGAATCACGCAAAGTGATCGTGGATGGACTTTCCTTCCCGGAGGTATGCATAGAAAGCGATGACATACTTGATTCATATGTTGCCTATCTTATGGCGGAATCATTTGTGAATGGAAGCTCCATATCGGTTTGCGAGCCAGCGGAAGGAAGTTATGTGCTTCCAAAGGGGGCTGCTCTAGATGAGCTCAACAACAGAATAGGCTAACAAGGCAATGAAGTCGCCTTTCATGCGTTATCGGGGGCAGACCACGGTTTCCGATTACTAGTCATCTAAGTTGTGGTCTGAACCATCCTTAAGAACCCGAATTTTGTGTCGATCCGAACGAGAGCGAAGATCGGCAATGGCGCGATGTGTCTAGCGTAGTGGGTTCCGTTGCCGCGCTTTCTGCGCGGAATTCCAGGTAAAGTATACCTATTTCAAACCAGTCTTTGTTTAAACAGCTATACTGCCCCCAAATTCTTTCACCCTAAATCTGCGGCACGAACAAATACCCTCTCTGCCCCAGCACTGGGCAAGACACAATCATCCCGAAAGCAGATCAGCCTGTTTGAGCCCGAGCCGCGTTTTGCGCGGCCGGCGAGTTCTGATACTGCTTTATCGGGATGATGTGACGAAGGGCAGGGGGTTTTGGGGCGGCGGGGCGTCGTTTTCTTTCGCCTATTTCTTTTGGACGAGCAAAAGAAATAGGCTCGTCGTTTGGGGGCGAAACCCCATTAATGCGCTGCGAAGCAGCACGCTAAAACTCACCCCGGCGGCCAACTAAAGTTCCGCCCACCCAGCAGGTGCAGGTGGATATGGAATACGGTCTGGCCGGCGGCGGCGTTGCAGTTCATGGTGGTGCGAAAACCGGCTTCGGCGAAGCCCTGGTCCGCGGCGATGCGGCTGGCGGTGAGGTAGAGCTTGCCCATGAGTTCGGCGTGTTCGGGCTGCAGGTCGTTGAGGGTGGCGATGTGCTGTTTCGGGATCACCAGGATATGTGTTGGTGCCTGCGGATTGATGTCCCGGAATGCCAGGACGTCGTCGTCCTGGTAGACAATGTCGGGCGTGATCTCACCGCTGACGAATTTGCAGAACAGGCAGTCGCTCATGATTGTCCTCCGTAGTTTTTTTCTACTCTACCATAGGGTCTGCGTAAGGGTTACTCTTCGCACCCATGAGCCTGTTCCAGATACATTCCCTGTCCCGGCCCGGTTTGCAACCGGTGACGCTGTCGCTGGCGGCGGGCGAGTGCCTGGGTATTTCCGGTCCATCCGGGGCGGGCAAGAGCCTGTTGCTGCGCAGCCTGGCAGATCTCGATCCGCACCAGGGGTCGATGCTGCTGGATGGTTCGGACAGCCAGTCGCTGTCGCCGTGCCAGTGGCGCCGCCAGGTGATGTTGTTGCCGGCGGAAAGCCAGTGGTGGCTGGAGCGCATGGGCGATCATTTCGCCGGGTTCACGATGGATGCCGGCCTGCTCGACAGTCTTGGTTTGACCGGGGCGATGCTGGCGCAGCCGGTGGCGCGCTTGTCTACCGGCGAGCGCCAGCGCTTTGCGATTCTGCGATTGCTGTTGCACCGGCCGCGGGTGCTGTTGCTGGATGAGCCTACGGCCAGTCTCGATCCGGCCCGGGTCGAGCGTGTCGAAGCATTGCTGACCGGTTATTGCCGTGATCATGGCGCGGCCATGATCTGGGTCGGCCATGATCCGCAACAGTTACAGCGCATGGCCTCACAGCAATGTGTAATGCGTGACGGCGTGCTGGAGTGTGACTCATGAGCGGCATCAGCCAGGGCGGCATTATTCATCTAACCCACCTGGACCTGGCGCTGGCGTCGGTGCTCATCCTGTTGCTGGCGGCGGTGTCGTGGTTAATGCATCTCGATACCGGCAAGCAGTTGATTATTGCCGCCGTGCGCACGGCCTTGCAGTTGACCCTGATTGGCCTGGTACTCAAAAGCCTGTTTGAAAACGCCGAACTGGTCTGGGTGGCGTTGATCGGCGTGTTCATGTTGCTGGTGGCAGGCCGCGAGGTGATGGCGCGCCAGCACCAGCGCATGATTGGCGGCTGGAGTTACGCGGTCGGCACCGGTTCCATGTTCGTGTCGACGTTTTGCATAACCATACTCATACTTACCACGGTTATTGGCGTGGATCCCTGGTATACACCGCAGTACGCGATCCCGTTGCTGGGCATGATGCTGGGCAATACCATGAACGGCATTGCCCTGGGCCTGGACCGGTTGTTGCAAGGCGTGGTGCAACAGCGCGCCATTATTGAAACCCGGTTAATGCTGGGCCAGTCCGGCTACCAGGCGCTGACCGAGTTGCGTCATGACAGTATTCGTATCGGCATGATTCCCATGATAAATGCCATGGCCGCGGCCGGGCTGGTGAGTCTGCCCGGCATGATGACCGGCCAGATCCTGTCGGGCACGGCGCCGGTTGAGGCGGTGAAATATCAAATCCTGATCATGTTCATGATTACCGCCGGCACCGGCTTTGGCACGCTGGCGGCGGTGTGGCTGGCTGGTCGCCGGTTATTCGATGATCGCGAGCGCCTGCGCCTGGACCGGTTACAGTCGAGGAAGAAGTAGTGGCGGCCTGGCAGTTCTGGGTTGATCGTGGTGGCACCTTTACCGATGTCATCGCGCGCAAGCCGGACGGCTCACTGGCTACAAAAAAACTGCTATCGGAAAATCCTGAACGCTATACCGACGCCGCGGTGCAGGGCATACAAGAGTTTCTTGCCGAGGCCGGCGAGCATCCCGGCAGTGCCAGCATCGAGGTAGTCAGGATGGGCACCACGGTTGCCACCAATGCCTTGCTGGAGCGACGCGGCGAACCGCTGGTGCTTATGACCACGCGCGGCTTTGCCGATGCCTTGCGCATCGGCTATCAGAATCGTCCGCGCATTTTTGATCGCTATGTTGACATGGCTCCTCCCTTGTACGACCAGGTCATTGAAGCGGATGAACGTATCGGTGCACACGGTGATATTGTTCGGGCACTGAATGAAGATGCGGCACGAGCATCCCTGCAGGCGGCCTATGACCAGGGTTATCGTGCCGTGGCCATCGTGCTGATGCATGGCTACCGTTTTCCGCAACACGAACAACAGCTGGCGCGACTGGCGGCTGATATCGGCTATATCCAGGTCTCCGTGTCGCACGAAGTCAGCCCGTTGATCAAGTATGTCATGCGTGGCGATACCACGGTGGTGGATGCCTATCTTTCGCCAATACTGCGTCGTTATGTCAGGCAGGTTGCCGGGCAACTGGGTGATACACGACTCATGTTCATGCAAAGCAATGGCGCGTTGACCTCGGCCGATCATTTTCGTGGCAAGGACAGTATTGTCTCCGGCCCGGCCGGTGGCGTGGTTGGTGCGGCTCGCGTGGCCACGCAGGCAGGTTTCGACCGTATTATTGGTTTTGACATGGGCGGCACGTCTACCGATGTATGTCATTACGACGGTCGTTTCGAGCGCGTGTTTGAAACCGAGGTGGCCGGCGCGCGCATGGCCGTACCGATGATGCATATTCATACGGTTGCCGCCGGTGGCGGATCCGTCCTGCATTTTGATGGCCAGCGTTACCGGGTGGGACCGGATTCCGCCGGTGCCGATCCGGGGCCGGCGTGTTATCGCCGTGGTGGACCGCTGGCGGTTACCGATTGCAATGTCATGCTGGGCAAGTTGCAGGCGCAGTACTTTCCTGCCGTGTTCGGGCCCGATGGCAATGCACCACTGGATGCCGATGCCAGTCGACAGGGATTTGCCCGGCTGGCGGACGACGTCAGTAATGCCGGCGGTCACGCGGTGACGGCCGAGCAAGTGGCGCTGGGTTTTCTTGAGATCGCCGTGGAGAATATGGCCAATGCTGTGCGCAAGATTTCCGTGCAGCGAGGCTACGATGTTACCCGTTACAGCCTGTGTTGTTTTGGCGGTGCCGGTGCCCAGCATGCCTGCATGGTTGCCGATGCCTTGCACATGAAGCGGGTGCTCATTAGTCCATACGCGGGCGTGTTATCTGCCCTGGGCATGGGCCTGGCCGAAGCCGGTGTGTTGCAACAACTGGCAGTCGACACGCCGCTGGCTGATATTACCGATACCCTGCTGGATCAGTGGCAGCAACAATTGCTTCAACAGGCAACCGAAGAGCTGGACGGCCAGCGTGTTGACCGGGGTGTTGATCAGGCACGGGTGCGCAGTCGATGCCGAGTCCATGTTGCCTATGCCGGAAGTGATACCAGTCTCGACGTGGCGTTCGGCACTGCTGAACAGCTACGCGAGCAATTCGATATCGAGCATCGGCGCCAGTTCGGGTTTGTTTATGATGATCGACCGTTGCAGGTCCGATCCATGTTGCTGGAGCTGACTGAAACCGGTCATTGGCAGCAGCCAGAACTGGTGCAGTCCGGGTCAACCGTCGTAGAAGCCATTGATGAAGTCGATATCTATACGGTCAACGCCGGCAACAATGGCGCCGAGCGTTTTCGTACGCCGGTGTATCGTCGCGAACAGCTCATTGCGGGATCATGTATTGCCGGGCCGGCGTTGCTGATTGAGGCCAACAGCACCATCATGATCGAACCGGGCTGGCAGGGCAGTTGCGATCCATTCGGCAACCTGGTGCTGGAGCGCATTGTCGAGTTGGCCGATTCTGTCAGTGTGACCACGAAGGTGAACCCGGTCATGCTGGAAATCTTCAATAACATGTTCATGTCCGTGGCCGAGCAAATGGGTGAAGTGCTGGCACGCACCAGCCACTCGGTGAACATGAAAGAGCGACTGGATTTTTCCTGCGCCATTTTTGATGCCCGGGCACAACTGGTAGCCAACGCGCCGCATGTGCCGGTGCACCTGGGTTCCATGGGCGCCAGCGTCGAGCATGTGCTGCGCCAGTGTGCTGACAGCATGCGACCGGGTGATGCCTATGCGCTCAATGACCCTTATCACGGCGGCACGCACTTGCCGGATGTCACCGTGGTGACGCCGGTGTTTGATGCTGCCAGTGAGCAATTATTGTTTTTTGTTGCCAGCCGTGGTCATCACGCCGACATTGGCGGTATTACGCCCGGGTCGATGCCGCCGAACTCACGTTGCATCGATGAAGAAGGTGTCATGCTGGATTGCCTGGCGATCATGCGGGCGGGCAAGTTTGACGAATCGATGTTACGCGAACAGCTCGAATCCGGCACTTACCCGGTGCGCAATGTCGAGCAGAACCTGGCCGATTTACGGGCGCAGCTTGGCGCCAACAACCAGGGCGTCAATGCCTTGCTGGGCATGGTGCAACACTTCGGCCTGGACGTGGTGCAGGCCTATATGCAGCATGTGCAGGACAATGCCGAGCAGGCGGTGCGTGATGTAATTGGCGTGCTGCAGGACGGCAGTTTTGCCGTAGCCATGGATGACGGTGCCGGGATTCATGTTGCCATTACCATCGACCATGATCAGCGCAGGGCGTGCATTGATTTCAGCGGCACCTCGGCGCAGCTGCCTAACAACTTTAATGCGCCTGCCTCCATATGCCATGCCGCCGTATTGTACGTGTTCCGGTCGCTGGTAGACCAGGATATCCCATTGAACGCCGGTTGCCTGAAGCCGCTGGATATCGTGATCCCTGAAGGTTGCCTGCTGAACCCGAAACCGCCGGCGGCGGTGGTGGCGGGCAACGTGGAAACATCGCAGCTGGTTGTCGACGTGTTGTACGGTGCACTGGGCAAGCTGGCGGGCAGCCAGGGTACGATGAATAATGTCACCTTTGGTAATAACCGGTACCAGTACTACGAGACCCTCGCCGGTGGCATGGGTGCCGGTCCCGAGGGGCATGGTGCCGGACCGATCCAGACGCATATGACCAATTCACGGCTGACTGATCCGGAGGTGCTGGAATGGCGCTACCCGGTGCGCTTGCAGCAGTTCCGGGTGCGACCGGGTTCCGGGGGCCAGGGTCGATGGCGTGGTGGCGATGGTGCTATCAGGGAAATCTGTTTCCTGCAGCCCATGACTGCCGCAATTGTCTCGGGAAGGCGAAAAACTGCCGCCCATGGGTTAGGCGGGGGAGAGGCCGGTTTACCCGGTAGTAACGCTGTGATTCGCTCTGATGGACAAAAAACGGTGCTTTCAGGCCGTGACCAGGTTGAGATGCAGGCTGGAGACTGCCTGGTAATTGAAACCCCGGGCGGTGGCGGTTATGGTGAAACACGATAAGGCGCGGAACCGTCGAAAACGGAACAAAATCCGGTTTTGTGCGTCCTGATAATGATAATCACAAGAATGATCATTCTGAATAGCCATGAGCGCACGTGACTTTATAGCGATAACCGGATTACTGATGACCGTCACCACGGCCACCGTGGCCGACAGCAGCTCTGCCGTGACATCCAGCAAGGGCCACGTTGCCGTGTGGAACGGTTTTGTGGACGATGTCCTGGCCCTGCACAAAAAACAGCTAACGCGATACAAGGTCACCACCAGCCGGAAACCGGGTGGCTATTTCAATGATCCCGAATTCTATATCGAGGAACGCTTTACTGATTCCGCCACCGGGAACGTGTTGTCGGTGATTCAATGGGAGAAAGCCCACCCCGATCGTGTTCACTCCATTGATGTCTATGTTCGCGATGACAAGGGCAGGGTAATTCGGGATTATTCAGCGCTGTACCTGACCTTCAGCCGCAACGCGCCGCAGCAGACCTTGATCAATCTTCATGCCCATAACGGCAAACTCCACGGCTGGCGCCAGTTTGACGCCTCGGATGAGCGCATCCAGGAACAATGCAAAGGCGAGCTCAACGGCAAGCCGGTTATGATTGAGCTGGATGATATGGATCTGCTCGGGGCAACCGACAGGCTGAATAGAATCAGCAACTCACCGGAATACAAGGCCTGCTTCGAAGGCTTGCCGGAAAACAGTGCCGGCAAGTACCTGACCCCGCAATAGTCTCGAAGCGAGGTTTCACTGCAACATGCCCGCTTTAATACGCGTGAGACCATAAAAAAAGCGCACCTGGTTGCAGGTGCGCTTTTTGGTTTAGCGAATGTTCGCGGGTATTTCGGGTTTGATGGCCCTTATACCATGTCCTTCAGAGCCTTTAACGGGGTTACCTTGACAACGTTACGAGCCGGCTTGGCCTTGAAGGTCATTTCTTCGCCGGTGAACGGGTTGGTGCCCTTGCGAGCCGGAACGGCTGGCTTCTTGACTACCTTGATTTTCATCAGGCCAGGTACGGTGAATACACCCGGGCCTTTTTTCAGGTCACGCTGGATCAGGGCAGCCAGCGTATCGAAAACGGCGCTTACGTCTTTCTTGCGAAGTTCGGTTTCCTCGGCGATGTAGTTGAGGATATCGGACTTGGTGGTTGGCTTGGTATTTTTAGCGGCCATCGATCACTCCTAGTTATCTTGTCCATTAAGTTAATGATGAAGGAAAGGGTTCGGGTTTGTTTCCTTGTGGGCGTAAGCTAGCACAGGTTTGCGCCAAAATGGTAGACCTAAAACCAAAAAAATGTCGTTTCCAGCCTGTATTTTCAGGGGTCTGAAGGATGGGCGGTTGCATGAGTTTGTCAAACGGTGATGCGCCGGGTGTTTCACAGTAAGCCAATTTGTACGGATTGTGTTTTAAGCTGTGAATTTAGAATGGCTTTTTGTCTATTAATATTCGCTAATGTAGCACGCTTAACAGCTAGGGATTGACGGGCTTGATGATATAGTAAGTGCACCAGATACGAGGCAAGAAGAAACGCGGTGCTGAGAGCAACTGTTAGATTCCTGGTACGCCTTCTGTTCCGCGTTCGCGTGATTGGAAGCGAGCACTATCAAGCCACCCAGCGCCAGGCTGATGGCCGAACACTGATTGTCGCCAATCACACTTCCTTTATTGACGGCCTGTTGTTGACCGTGTTTGTCCCTGACAGGTTGTGTTTCGCCGTCAACACCCAGATCGCTGAACAATGGTGGGCGCGGCTGGGATTATTTTTTGTCGATTTTGTTACCCTGGATACCAGCCGGCCGTTTGCCTTGCGTTCGCTGGTCAGCCAGGTTCGCCAGGGCAGGAAGGTGGTGGTTTTTCCGGAAGGGCGCATCACATTAACCGGCACATTGATGAAGGTGTACCCGGGTTCAGTGCTGGTGGTGGATCATGCCGACGCCCAGATTCTTCCTGTCAGCATTGATGGAGCACAATATTCGCGCATGTCACGCATGCGCGGCCGGATTCAGCGTCGTTGGTTTCCGCAAATAAAGATTACCTTCCAGGCCCCGCGGCGTTTGCAACTGGCTTCCCGGTTGTGCGGCAGGGATCGTCGGGACCAGGGGGTGCGACAACTGGCGAGAATGATGGAGGAGGTTGTCTATTACGGGCGTCGTGAGGGGTGCTCGCTGATGGATGCACTGGTGAGTGCGCGCACGCTCGCCGGTGGCAGGGCGTTGGCACTGGATGATATTGATCGTCGCCCCTATAGCTACGACCGCCTGATTGAAACCGTGATTCTGTTGGCCCGGGATATGCGCGTACGCAACCGGGAGCCCGGTGCAGTGGCAGCATTGTTGTTGCCCAATACCGCTCCGGCGGTGATATCTGTGCTCGCGGCATTTTATGCACGTATACCTATTGTGATCCTGGATACGACTGAGTCGGTGAATCACGTTCGCGATACCTGCCGACAGGCAGGGGTTGACTGCCTGTATACGGCACGCCGGTTTACCGAAATGTCGGGAACCGATTTTTCTGCATTGGCCGAATCGGTGGATATGGTTTACCTGGAAGATGTGCGTGATAGCCTGAATGTTGTCCAACGACTGTCGGCGAGACTGCAGCGCCTGCTGCTGCAGTGGCGCCTGCTGTCGCCGGGACGAGATTCGAACCAGTCTGCCGCCTGCCTGTTGCCGGTGAAACCGGATGGCCACGGGCAATTGCTTCGATATGAGGAATCCATGCTCCTGGCTAGGTGTCGCCAGGTTACGACGCGGCTGGATGTCGGTCCGCATGACGTGGTAATGAATCCCTGGCCTTTGCATAATCCCTACAGTCTCGTTGCCGGACTGTTTCTGCCGTTGACCAATGGCGCAAGCCTGGCGGTCTACCCGAGCGCCGCACACCATCGAATTGTCCCGGAAATGGCCTATGAGTTCGGCGCGACAATTCTATTGGCGGATTCTGACAGCCTTGCCGGGTATCGACAGTTGGCGCACCCTTATGATTTCTACGCTACCCGGTTCGCGTTTGTCGCCGGCCAGCTGCCCGCTGCCGATGAAGTCGACGACTGGCTGCAGCGATTCGGTGTACGCTTGTTTGGCAGCCTGGGGTCCATGGAAGCGGGTTCAGTCGTGGCCTTGAATACACCCTTGTTTCATCGCGCAGGCAGTTTTGGTCGATTACTTCCCGGGCTGGATTTTCGGCTGGCGCCGGAGGCGGGATTGCCCGAAGGTTCAGGGCGCCTGTGCCTGCGTGGCGCCGGGTTGCCAGGGTTGGACCCGGCGGCAGAATCTGTTTCCGGTCAAGAGCTTCGCTGGGTGGATACGGGCCGGGTGGTGCGCATGGACGAAGACGGCTACCTGTGGCCGGCCTGAAGCGCCCGGCGAGTCGTCAAAATTTGCCAATAATAGCTGCAATACCGGGAAATCCGGCTATAATGCGGCCCGGCCTGTCATTGTTGCCGGGCTTGGAAAACCGCTGTTCGGGCTCCATATAGGCGGGAGCACAATTCTGGAGTATAGATTCATGCCGATTTATGAGTATCGCTGCCAATCCTGTGGCCACGAGTTCGAGGCCATGCAGAAAATGAGTGATGACGCACTGACCGAGTGCCCGAAGTGCAAGCAGCATGAGCTGAAAAAACTGATTTCTGCCGGCGGCTTTCAATTGAAGGGCGGCGGCTGGTACGAGACGGATTTCAAAAACAGCAGTAGTGGCTCGGGCAGCAAGGGCGGTTGCGGCGGCGGCGGTTGCGGCTGTCATTGATGCCGACCGGAAATATTCGATACCAAGGCGCCCGATTGAACGGGCGCCATTAATTTTCAGAACGTAAGGATACATGGCCATGACCGGATTGCGCCGTTACCTGGTGGCGGGACTGTTGGTCTGGATTCCGCTCGGTGTTACTTTTGTTATCATCCGGTTCCTGGTGGAGCTCATGGACCGGAGCCTGTTATGGCTGCCGCCACGGCTTCAGCCGGAAGCATTGTTTGGTCTTGCCATACCCGGCCTGGGTGTTGTTCTGACCGCGGTCGTGGTGCTCGGCACCGGTGTAATTGTCGCCAATTTTTTTGGCCGTCATCTTGTCAGCCTGTGGGAACAGTTGCTGGCCAGGATTCCGCTGGTGCGTTCCATCTACTCCGGCGTCAAGCAGGTGGCGGCGACCGTGCTGTCCGGCTCGGGCCAGTCGTTCAGCAAGGTGGTGCTGGTGGAGTATCCTCGCCGAGATGCCTGGACCCTGGCTTTTGTTACCGGCAGCGTCTGGCCCGGGATTGCCAGGGCTATTGATGCCGATGCCAGTGAGTTGGTAAGTATTTACGTGCCGACCACGCCCAACCCGACGTCCGGTTTTTTCCTGATGGTGCCGCGCAAGGATATCAGGGAAGTGGACATTTCGGTTGATGATGGACTGAAGCTGATACTGTCCACCGGTGTGTTGTCACCTGACCAGGTCAGCAAACAAAAAAACAAACGCCAGCAATTGAGCTGATGCAGGCGGGAACATATATTATTTTCAGGAAACGAACATGCGTACGCTTTACTGTGGAGAAATAAACGAAACCCATATTGATCAAACCGTCACGCTGTGCGGCTGGGTGCATAATCGTCGTGATCATGGTGGCGTTATCTTTATTGATCTGCGTGATCGCGAAGGCCTGGCACAGGTGGTCATTGATCCGGATACGCCCGAGGCCTTCAGCCTTGCCGAAAGCGCGCGCAGCGAATTTGTTCTGCGTATTACCGGTATGGTGCGCCGTCGTCCCGCCGGTACCGAAAACAAGGAACGCCCCACCGGCATGGTTGAAGTGCTGGTCAAGCAACTGGAAGTGCTGAACCGTTCCGAGCCGCTGCCATTCCAGATGGATGACAGTGATATTACCGAGGCAGTGCGCCTCAAGTATCGCTACCTGGATCTGCGCCGTGATTTCATGCATCGGAATCTCCGCCTGCGTCACAAGGTTACGCAGACTATGCGCCGTTTTCTCGAGGACCAGGGATTTATTGAAATTGAAACCCCGATGCTGACCAGGTCCACGCCGGAAGGCGCCCGAGATTACCTGGTACCCAGTCGTACCCACCCGGGCAATTTCTTTGCCTTGCCGCAATCACCGCAGCTGTTCAAGCAGTTATTGATGGTGGCCGGCTTCGAAAAATATTTCCAGGTTACGCGCTGCTTCCGTGATGAAGATTTGCGTGCTGATCGCCAGCCCGAATTCACGCAGCTGGATATCGAGATGGCTTTCATTGATGAAGAACAGGTCATGGGATTGATGGAAGACATGATCCGCAACCTGTTCCGCACGATACTGAACGTGGAGTTGCCGAACCCGCTGCCGCGTATTACCTATGCCGAGTCCATGAACCGCTATGGCGTTGACCGCCCGGATCTGCGCATCCCGCTGGAACTGGTGGAAGTGGGCGACCTGATGCAGGACGTGGAATTCAAGGTATTCTCCGGTCCGGCAAAAAGCGAATCCGGCCGTGTCGCTGCGCTGCGTGTACCCAGGGGCGGTGAACTCAGTCGCAAACAAATTGATGACTATACAACCTACGTCGGGGAATACGGCGCCAAGGGCCTGGCCTATATCAAGGTCAATGAAATCGCCAACGGTCGTGACGGACTGCAATCACCGATACTCAAGTTCCTGCCCGATGAGGCAATCAGTGAAATTCTTGGTCGTACCGGTGCGCAGGATGGCGACCTGGTATTCTTTGGCGCCGATCATGCCAGCATTGTTAACGATGCACTGGGTGCCTTGCGTATCCGCCTGGGCCATGACATGGGCCTGGTTGAAAAGGCCTGGAAACCGGTCTGGGTTGTGGACTTCCCCATGTTCGAATACGACGCCGACGCCAAGCGATACAAGGCACTGCATCACCCGTTCACGGCTCCGGCCAATGATGACATGAGCAGTTTTGATCCTGCCAATGCACTGTCACGCGCCTATGACATGGTGCTGAACGGCAGCGAGATCGGTGGTGGCTCGATTCGTATTCATCGCCAGGACGTGCAGCAGCATGTATTCGAAACTCTTGGTATTGATGAAGCCGAAGCCAATGAAAAATTCAGCTTCCTGCTTGAGGCATTGAAGTTCGGTGCGCCGCCCCACGGCGGTATTGCCTTTGGCCTCGATCGCGTGGTGACGCTGATGGCGGGCCTCGATTCCATTCGTGACGTGATTGCGTTCCCGAAAACACAAAAGGCATCCTGCCTGCTGACACATGCGCCGAGTTATATTGAAGACATTCAGCTGCGCGAGCTGAACGTCAAGCTGCGCAAGCCAGTCGAAAAATCCGAACCAGGCCAAAAGGCCGGCTGATGCACATTCCTGACGGGGAGCCATACAAGCGACCCGAGTCAGTGCTGGTGGTGGTGTATACTGCCACCGGCAAAGTGTTATTGCTGCGACGCGTGGACCACGCTGATTTCTGGCAGTCCGTGACCGGATCCATGAACCGGGACGAGGTCGATCCGTACCACACCGCCATTCGTGAACTCAGGGAAGAGACCGGCATTGTTGTTAACGGCAATCTTGTCGATCTCGAAATTGCCAATCGCTATGAAATCTTCCCCGAGTGGCGCTACCGCTACGAACCCGGCGTGACACACAATACCGAGCATGCCTTTTCACTGAAACTTGCTGACATATGTGATGTGGTTATCAACCCGGCCGAACACAGTGATGCGTGCTGGTTGTCTTTCGAGGAAGCAACAAGGCGGCTGGCATCGTGGACCAATCGCGAGGTCGTGGAGTATATCGATCGAAATGGTTTATGACCGGTATTGACTGCCTGGTGAGATGAGTTCAGCCAAGGGCAAGACGCTGTTTTTCCAGGACCCGGTTATCAAAGCCGTGGGCGCCCAGCAGAAAGTCGCGGGCGTTGCTGTCACCTCGATGCAGGTAATAGCGATATAGCAGGTAGTAACCTTCCGCAATGTTCTCCCGGTCACGCCCGGTCAATGCCTGCATGTTACCTTGCAGGCCGGGTATCACCAGTCTCATCCCGGTGTCGATGATATCGGGATTCTCGATAACCCTCTGGTTGGCGCGATAGATGTAGGGCCACAGGCGGCTGTCGCCGTAATGCAATTGCGCCAGTTTCCACAGGCTGTCGCCCCGGGTAACCGTCTTGATTAATGGCTTGAGGAAAAAATTGTTGTCGCCTTGCCCGGTTTCATCGGCAGGTGGTTTTGATTGTTTTGCCGGTTCCGTGGGCACGGCAACAGAATCAACCGGCGTTGTTGTAGCAACCGAACCGGCCGCTGCCTCGATACTGTTGGTCATGACGGTAGCATGGCTGGTCGCGGTGACAATGTCGGTATCGTCGAAATCCTTTTGCAGTGTCGATAATATAAAAGGTACCGCGGCGAACAGGCCGAGCGCCGATATGCCCAGGAATGCCGCCAGGGGGTGCCTGGTGGACGACTGCGCGGCGGATTTTTCAGTGGCATGTAGACTCGGCAGATCAGCAGGATCATTCATGACCGAGTTGGCTGCCGGGTGTTTGTTGATGACTGCTACCTGCGCCCTTGGTGCCAATACCGCGGGAGATATTGGCGCTGTCGTATTACGCGCTATTTCTGCCTGGCTGACTGCAATCGCGGGCGCCTTGGTTGCCTGGATCTGGTCGCGTAACTGCTTGGCCGGTTTGAAACTGACCAGGGGTGTCGGTGGCAAGATGCGCGTTGCCCCGGTATTGGGGTTCCGGTAAACGCGTGACTTGCTGTACTTGAGACGGAAAGTGCCGAACTGGTGAAGCCGGACAAGGCCATCACGCTTGAGGCCTTCCCTTATTACCGCGATCAGTTCCTGCAAGACAAAATCAAAGCCCAGTGTCGCCAGCGCCGTGGCTTCGGTGTTTCGGTTGGCTTGTATTTTGGCGGCGGCAACCATGATCAGTCGTCCTTGTCAGCCGCAAAATCGTCTTTGATTGTCTTGTGCTGGTTAAACCTGAGCTGTTGGCGCGCGGGAATATAACAACGACCCTTGCCCGGAATGTAGCCGTAGCGGCCCTTGCTTTCTTTCACCTGGAGCTTGCCCAGGCCGGAGAGAGTGACAGCGTCACCGGCAATCAACCGTTGCCTCAGGATTGACAGTACTTGTTTTAATGCCTGGCGAGTCAGCTTCTGGTTAGCACCGAGCCTGGCAGACAACAGCTTGATCACGTCGGATGTATTCATACAGGTGTTACCGCCTGGATCGGCAGTGCGCTCTGAGTGACAGTAATAATCGAGTATACCTTAATTTAACCAACGGCATTACTGCGTGATCTAACCCTATGGTTTGAAACAAAAAAGCTGTGCATTTTGAAAGATTTCTCTTGCTGCCAGTGACGGCGGGATAAAGGGACAAGTCTTGTCAGTGTTGCCAAATCGCCGGGATGTGGCTGTTATAGGACGGCTACGCTGTCAGCGGTTCTTGGACTGGTTTCGGGGTTATCATATACACAGTACGAATATACTGTGTTACAGGGAGACGTTCGCGTAAGGGTGATGCTGACAGTGCATAACAAGCCGGCCTCAATAGTTGTGATTATCCATGGTATCTGGATGCCTGCTGTCGTGATGTGGCCGCTGGCCATTCAGCTGAAACGTCATGGACAGAGCCCGGTATTGTTCGGCTATCCAACGCTTGCCAGCACCCTGACCGACAGCGCGTTGCGACTTAACCGGTTTATTGAAACTCTTGATGCCGAACATGTGCACCTGGTTGCTCATAGCCTGGGTGGACTACTGGTGCGAGCGATGTTTCATCTTTACCCGGATCAACCGCCAGGTCGTATCGTGATGTTGGGAACGCCTGCTGATGGCAGCGTAGTCGCTGAACGTTTGCGTTGTTGGGGTCCATTGGGTCGCTCACTGGTTGGGCGGAGCCTCGGTCAGTACCTGGACGAAGGTCAATCCTGGTCAATGATCAGCAGGGATCTGGGTGTTATTGCCGGATCCCGGGCCTTTGGTATGGGTAGCCTGGCAGGTGGTTTGTCGGGACCGGGTGATGGAACGGTTTTGATTAAAGAAACCCGATGTCGGGACATGACAGATCATATTGTATTGCCCCTAACGCACAGCGCGCTGGTTGCAGCGCCCTCGGTTGCCAGGCAGGTGGTACACTTTCTTGAATATGGAAAATTTTATGTGTCAACAGCAGGTCAGCCACTGTAAACATGATTGGCTAAATGCTGTGGTTTTGGAGTCGCAAGTTGTGAAGTTTGTACGGGCAGTTAGTTCTGGAGAGGAGCCGGGCACTTTTCTCGTGCGGAAGTATGATGCCGCTGCTTGGGCGTAATTGCAGCCTTGTGTGCCCCGGATCAAATGACGATGCTTGTATTACCGAAGTGAATGTGATGGCTCACTATTGACTCATTTTTCCGGTTCCTGCTTCAGAACTCCCGCTGAAGGAAACTGATCGAAGTGGTGGCCTCTTGATTAGCACTGGGTCGCGATTCCACCCGGCCTGATGCGATGCTAAAATTCGGCGAATTTTAGTCGGAAAAGTCCCGGTGGAAGGCGCCGGGCGAGGCATGAGAGGTAGCTATGGCTGGACACAGTAAATGGGCCAATATTCGGTTTCGCAAGGGCGCGCAGGACGCCAAGCGTGGCAAGATTTTCACGAAGATTGCCCGAGAAATTACCATTGCCGCAAAAACCAGTGGTGGCGACCCGGGCTCCAATCCTCGTTTGAGGGCTGCTATCGACAAGGGCTTGTCCAGCAATATGACCAAGGACAAGATCGAGCGCGCAATCAAAAAGGGTACCGGTGAACTGGAAGGCGGATCCATTGAGGAGGTGACCTACGAAGGTTACGGACCGGGTGGAATTGCGGTCATGGTGGAATGTGCCACCGATAATCGCAACCGTACTGTGGGTGAAGTCCGGCATGCTTTTACCAAGCACGGCGGCAACCTGGGCACAGATGGATCGGTGGCGTATTTGTTCAAAAAAATCGGTGTGCTGGTCTTTCCGGACGGGGACGAAGACGCCATCATGGAAGCGGCGCTGGAGGCGGGTGCCGACGATGTCGTTGCGGACGGCGGCATCGTCGAAGTACAGACTGAGCCGGGCAATTTTCATGACGTTCTCGAAGCCATGACTGCAGCAGGATTCAAGCCGGAGGACGCTGAAATCACCCAGCGCGCATCCACTGAAACCACCCTGGTTGGCGAGGACGCAGAAAAAATGCTCAAGCTGCTGGATCGGCTCGAAGATCTCGATGATGTGCAAAACGTCTTCAGTAACGCGGATTTCCCGGACGATGTGCTCGAGGCGCATGCCGGCTAGCCGGGTCGATACTATATATATGGGGTGCGTCTAGTGCGCATCCTGGGCATTGATCCGGGATCCCGGACAACGGGTTACGGGTTGGTGGAGCTGGACGGACAGCGTATTGTGTACGTGGACAGTGGTTGTATTCGCTGCGGTGATGGCGCGCTTCCGGATCGGCTCGACATCATTTTTCGTGGAATTTCCGATATTATTCAACAACATGGGCCTTCCGTAGCGTCGGTCGAGCAGGTGTTTATGGCCCGCAATGCCGATTCGGCGCTGAAACTGGGCCAGGCTCGAGGGGCGGCGATATGCGCGCTCAAACAAGCCGGGCTCGAGGTTCAGGAGTACTCGGCATTGCAGATCAAGCAAGCGGTGGTTGGCCGGGGTCATGCGGACAAACAGCAGGTGCAGCACATGGTCAAGGCGTTACTGGGTTTGATGGGCGATCCCCAGGCCGATGCGGCGGACGCGCTGGCCGCGGCCATTTGCCATGCCCATGATCGCAGCGGTTTGAGCGCTATAAAACGTGGTTTTCGTCGGGCAAAGGTGGTGAGGTAGTGCATCAGCATGATTGGTCGAATTAAGGGTATTTTGCTCCATAAAGAGCCACCCGCGTTGCTGGTCGATGTAGCCGGCGTTGGCTACGAAATTGAGGCGCCAATGGCCACGTTTTACGACCTGCCGGCCCAGGGCCAGCCCGTTGTTCTTCATACTCACCTGGTGGTGCGTGAAGATGCGCACCTGCTGTTTGGGTTTTCCACCGAGGCACAGCGAAGCCTGTTCCGCGGGTTGATCAGGGTGAACGGTGTTGGGCCGCGGGTTGCCTTGGCCATTTTGTCGACCCTGTCTGCCGCCGAGTTTGCCCAGTGTGTGGCCAATAACGATATTGCCGCACTCACCAGGGTGCCCGGAATTGGCAAAAAAACGGCCGAACGCCTGGTGATTGAAATGCGTGACAAGCTGGACCTGGTTGGATTGCAGGTGCCGGCTCATGCGGCAGAGCCAGGCTCGGTACTGCCCGGTGATCCTGCCGGCGAGGCGGTGTCAGCGCTTATCGCGCTTGGCTACAAGCCCCAGGAGGCCAGCAGGCTGGTGCGCAATGTGCCGGGTAATGATCTGAGCACGGAAGACATTATTCGCCTGGCATTGAAATCCATGGCAGGATAGGGACCCATGATTGAATCCGACCGCCTGGTATCCGCACACGTTCTGAGCACCCCTGACGAAAAGCTGAATGATGTCAGCCTGCGCCCGCAGAGTTTTGGCGAATACATTGGCCAGCCTCATATTCACGAACAAATGGAAGTTTTTGTCGGCGCCGCCCGAAAGCGTGGCGAAGCGCTGGATCACGTGCTGCTGTTCGGCCCTCCCGGTCTTGGCAAGACCACACTGGCCAATGTCATTGCCCGGGAAATGGGCGCCAACCTGCGGCAAACCTCAGGTCCGGTGCTTGAGCGGGCCGGTGACCTGGCGGCATTGCTCACCAATCTCGAGCCCAATGATGTCCTGTTTATCGATGAAATCCATCGCCTGAGCCCAGTGGTAGAGGAGATCCTGTACCCGGCCATGGAGGACTACCAGCTGGATATAGTCATTGGCGAGGGACCCGCTGCCCGATCCATCAAGCTGGATTTGCCCAGGTTTACCCTGATCGGTGCGACCACACGGGCAGGCCTGCTGACCTCTCCCCTGCGTGACCGCTTTGGCATCGTTCAGCGTCTGGAGTTTTATGGCCAGGCTGACCTTGAAAAAATTGTCGCCCGGTCTTCGGGCATACTTAATATTGCCCACGAAACTGACGGCGTGTCGGCAATCGCCCGCCGATCGCGTGGTACGCCCCGTATTGCCAACCGCTTGTTGCGCCGGGCGCGGGACTACGCCGAGATCAAGGGCGATGGTGTGTTGACCGGCACTATCGCTGAAGCGGCACTGGACATGCTGGAGGTTGATAACAATGGCCTGGATAACCTGGATCGGCGCTATCTCCAGGCGATTATCGAGAAGTTTGATGGCGGTCCGGTCGGTATCGACAGTCTCGCCGCCGCCATCGGCGACGAGCGCGGCACGCTTGAAGACATGCTTGAGCCTTACCTGATTCAACAGGGGTTTGTCATGCGCACGGCACGGGGCCGGATGGCGACACGACGAGCATGGCAGTATTTTGGTTTATCCATGCCAGCTGCGGCATCGCAGCAACAGGGTGAACTGTTTAATGACAAGTAACGAGGCCGCGCGACGCGTTGATGCCAACCCGGAACAGCAGTGACAGACGTTTTTTCCATTCCAGTTCGAATATATTACGAAGACACCGATACCGGCGGTGTTGTCTATTACGCCAATTACCTGCGTTTCATGGAACGCGCGCGAACCGAGTTGCTGCGTAGCCGTGGGCTGGAACAGGATGTTTTGCGGGACGAGTGCGGCGTATTGTTCGCCGTTCGACGGGCGGAGGTAGATTATCTCAAGCCGGCGAAGCTCGATGATGAGCTCAAGGTCACGGCGGAAATCAGGCGACTCGGTGGCGCCAGTATCAACTTTTACCAGGAAGTGCGCCTGGGTGAAGATGTGCTGTGCAAGGGCAATATCCGAATAGCCTGTATCCACGACGAGGCACTGGCGCCCATGGCGGTACCGAAACGGGTAACTGAATTACTACAACCCGTTGTCAGGCGAGCGCCTGACGGGGGAGAACAATAAGGGAGGTCAGTGCGTGGTCACTGCATCAGGAGAAGGTTTGGCGTTATGGAGCCTGGTCACCCAGGCGGGTCTGGTTGTGCAACTGGTGATGATGTCATTATTGCTGGCATCGTTGATATCCTGGACCATTATTTTTCGTAAATGGTTCATGATTAACGCGGCCCTGAACGAAGCGACGAGTTTTGAGCGCCGGTTCTGGTCCGGCGGCAATATTAACCAGATTTATGCCGAGCTTACCCGTCGCGACGCGGACCCGACAGGCATGGCCGGCATTTTTGTAGACGGCTTGCAGGAGTTCCGCCGGCTTGGTCAGCAATCAGGAATCAAGACCGGTGAAATTCTCGATGGTGTTCAGCGTGCCATGCGCGTTTCACTGACAAGGGAAATGGACGCGCTGGAACATCATTTGCCTTTCCTGGCAACTGTTGGCTCGACTAGCCCCTATGTCGGCCTGTTTGGAACGGTCTGGGGTATCATGAATTCATTCAGGTCACTCGGCACCGTGCAGCAGGCAACCATTGCCCATGTTGCGCCGGGTATCGCCGAGGCGCTCATTGCAACCGCTATGGGCCTGCTGGCCGCTATTCCTGCGGTGGTGGCCTATAACCGCTATACGGCAAAAGTAGAACGCCTGATTACGCGCTATGAAATCTTTATCGACGAATTCTCAAGTATCGTTCAGCGCCAGGCTGCACCGACAAAGGCGATGGCTGAATAAATGACTACGCCGGTTCGACACAAGCGCAAGAAACTCATGAGTGACATTAACGTGGTGCCCTACATTGATGTCATGCTCGTGTTGCTGGTGATATTCATGATTACAGCGCCGATGCTGAAAGAAGGCGTCAAGGTGGAATTGCCGCAAGCCTCGGCCAGGCCGGTCGATGTGAAGGATCAGGAAACCATGGTAATTACGGTAGATCATCAGGGAGTGCTTTATCTTGATGATCGTAAAATGGAGCGCGAGGCCATTATCAGCAAAGTGGCGCGAATAATGGAATTCAGGCCACAAACAGAAGTCGTGATTCGTGGTGACCGTAGAATCGCCTATGGCGAGGTCGTCGGCCTGATGGCGAGCCTGCAAAAAGCCGGAATTCAGGCGGTTGGTCTGGCGACGGAACCGGCTCCCCGGTGACAGGGGACGACAGTCGTGGCGCAACAGGCAACCTGGTCAACCTCCCGGCACGAAGACAGTCTTTTCCGGGCATTTGTATTTGCCTTGCTGTTGCATGTAGTGTTGCTGTTGTTTGTGGCAATCGGGTTCAGCTGGTCCTGGCAAAAAACGCCTGCGCAGGAGTCGGTGATCAAGGCGCGCGCGGTTTCGTTACCGGCTGAAACGGTTTCAAAGACAGCGGTTGATACGAAGCCTGTAAAAAAGACTGCGAAACCCCGGCCTGTCGCCAAGCCCAAACCAAAAAAGAAAACAGAAAAAACAGGAAAGCCAAAAACCAGCAAGGCAGAAAAGCAGCGCCGGCAAAAAGAGATGGAACAGCAAATGCAGCAAATGCTGGCTGAAGAAGAAGGAGAAATGGCCAGGCAGGCTAGCGCGAGAAAGGCGAATGAAATTACCGACAAGTTTCGTACCGTGATTCAGCAAAAGGTCAGTCGAAACTGGATTAAACCCGCCGGTGTTGGCAAGGGTCTTGAGTGCGTGATGCGGGTGCGCCTGGCTGCAGGTGGCGACGTAATCAGTACTGAAGTAGTGCGATCCAGTGGTGATGCCATATTTGATCGTTCGGTGGAGAGTGCCGTGTTCAAGGCTGCTCCTCTGCCAGTGCCGGAAGATGCCACCATGTTTGAACGTTTTCGTGAAATTGAGTTTTTGTTCCGACCGGAAACCTGATGGAAATAAAAAGGCGATAGACAGATGTTTTGGAAAGCTATACTGGTACCCGTGTTACTGATTGTCAGTCTGCCGGCCCGGGCGGTTTTGCAGATTGAGATAACCCAGTCGGGCGAAGGAGGGCTGCCGATTGCAGTCGTGCCTTTCTCCTGGGAAGGCAAGGGCAAGCCGCCCCAGGTGGTTTCGGATATTGTATCTTCCGATCTGGCGCGCAGCGGAAAGTTTACCGTTCTGGATAACAGGAAATTCATAAGTCGACCGACATCTGATCGTGATGTGGTATTCAAGGACTGGCGCATGATCAAGGCTGAAGCGCTGGTAATTGGCACGGTCAGGCAGGCTGGTGAAAACCAGTACCAGGTTGAGTACCGGTTGTATGATGTTTTCAAGCAGGCACAACTGGCCGGTTATCGTTACACGGTTACGGCGGAACTGTTGCGCCTAGCAGCGCACCAGGTCAGCGATGTGATTTATGCAAAACTCATGGGAGAGTCCGGGGCATTTGCAACACGTATAGCCTATATCACCAAGAAAGAGATTCAGCCTGGAAGAGCCGAGTATCGATTGCAGATTGCTGATTCGGATGGGTACGGACCGGTAACGGCAGTGACATCACGTGAACCTTTGATGTCGCCGGCATGGTCACCGGACGGGAACCAGATTGCCTACGTATCCTTTGAAGGCAAGCGATCCATGGTGTATATCCAGGAAGTGGCTACCGGCAAGCGTGAACGTATCGCCCAGTTTCAGGGAATCAATAGCGCACCGGCATGGTCGCCGGATGGTCGCCGATTGGCGCTCACCCTGTCCAAGGACGGGAGCCCTGATATTTATATAAGAGATGTGGCTACAGGCAGGCTTGAGCGCGTGACGACGCACGGCGCCATTGATACCGAGCCGGCATGGTCGCCGGATGGTCGCTACCTGGTTTTCACTTCGGACCGGGCCGGTGGCCCGCAGATTTACCAGATGGACCTGGAGCGTCGGGAGCTGAAAAGACTGACCTTTGAGGGTGATTATAATGCCCGCGCGTCGTATTCTGTGGATGGCAAGCGGCTGACACTGGTGACGCGCGAGCGGGGTCGTTATCATGTGGGCGTGCTGAATCTTGATGGCCTGTCGTTGCAGATACTCACTGATTCACAGCTGGACGAGTCCCCCAGTTTTGCACCCAATGGCAGAATGGTGCTCTACGCAACTGAGTTGCATGGGCGCGGTGTTCTGGCCTCCGTTTCATCAGATGGCCGGGTTCGCCAGACATTCAGGTTTGACCAGGGTGATGTGCGCGAACCGGCATGGTCACCGTATAATCAACAATTGAGATACAAGGAGTAACGGGATGATGTGGAACAGATTGGCGGTATTGGCTGTTGTCACCATGTTGGGACTTGCTGCCTGCGGTGGTGACAAGGCAGTCGTCGAGGAAGGCGCTGGCGCGGATGCGGCAGGTGTGGGCGTTACAGGACTGGGCCAGGAGAGCCTGGGCGGCGATCTCTTGTCCGAAACCCGGGTCTATTTTGAGTTTGACAGTGCCAGCCTTACCAGTGAAGGCAGCCAGGTTGTGGAAGCTCATGCCAGGCATCTGCTGGCCAATAGCAATGTTATGGTGACGCTGGAAGGTCATTGCGACGAGCGCGGCACCCGCGAATATAACCTGGCATTGGGTGAGCGACGCGCCAAGGCAGTTGCGCGCATGATGCGGGTGCTTGGCGTGGCTGATGAGCGCATCAAGGTTACATCTTATGGTGAAGAGAAGCCGCTGGAATCAGGTCACGATGAGTCAGCCTGGCGTCAGAATCGTCGAGTTGAAATCATTTACTAGGTTAGAGATATCAGGAGAACAGGTATGTGCGGGTTCAGGCGATTGATGGCCGTGATGGTTATGATGGCCGTGGCGTCAACTGCATCAGCCGCTGATCGCCTGCAGGATCGTCGCAACAGCGATTTCGGCAGCCAGCCTGATGGCCCGGTTCCTGCAAAAAAGAGCGGCCCGAGCAACCTGGTTGAATTGCTTGTGCAGCTGGACAATCTTCAAAATGAAGTCAAGCAGCTGCGAAACCAGGTTGAAATCCAGAATCACCAGTTGCAGCAACTCAAGGAAAGTCAGCGCAATGCCACGCGCGATGTCGATCAGAGATTACAGCGCCTTGAAGGCGGGGTCGGCGGTGCGCCAGTCGCTGCCGTGGATAAAACCGAATCCGCGCCGGAGAAGAAGGGCGGTGCAATTGAGCCCGGGGTAGCGAAACTTGAGCCAGGGAAACAGGATGTTCCGGAAAAGCCCGCAGCCGCCACGCCCGCGCCATCCAAGCCAGTTGATACATCTGTTCAGGCCCAGGAGGACTACGACGCGGCGTTCAAGTCGCTGAAAAACGGGTACTATCAGCAGGCCATTCAGAGTTTTACAGAATTCATCGACAAGTATCCCAAGCACAAGCTGGCAAGTAATGCCCAGTACTGGATTGCCAAATCACACTTTGTTACCCGTAATTACAAGCAGGCCTTGTCCGACTTTGACAAGACTATTGATAGCTATCCAAATAGCAGCAAGATTCCTGATGCCATGCTGAACAAGGGCTACGCCCTGTATGAGCTTGGACGATACAAGGAAGCACGCAAGGTGCTGGAAACTGCATCGACTCGTTACAAGAATACGCGCACCGGCAAGCGCGCCAGCGAGCGACTGGCACGCATGAAAAAGGAAGGGCGCTAGGCATCTGCCAGGCCGCAGTCATATGATCAGCAACACTGAACCTCCGGTGGCGCAGCGTGAACCAGGTACAAGCCTGCGTATTACCGAAATCTTTTGTTCCTTGCAGGGAGAAAGCCAGACGGTGGGCTGGCCAACAACGTTCATCAGGCTGACTGGCTGTCCGCTGCGATGTAACTACTGTGATACCGAGTACGCTTTTCGTGGTGGTGTTGCGATGAGCATCGAAGCAATCATGGACCGGGTCGCCGGACTCGGTGTGCAGCATGTTACAGTCACTGGCGGAGAACCGCTGGCACAAAAACCTGTGCTTCAGTTGCTCGCCGGTCTCGCAGATGCCGGTTACCTGGTTTCACTTGAGACCAGTGGAGCACTGGCAATTGATGGTGTGGACGAGCGCGTACTGGTAGTTATGGATCTGAAGACACCTGCGTCGGGTGAGGTTGACAAGAACCGTTACGAGAATATTGCCCGGCTTAAGGGCGCGGATGAAATTAAGTTTGTTATTTGCAATCGCGAGGATTACGAATGGGCCTGTCAATGCATGGTTGATCATGCCATTGTTGATCAATGCCAGGTGCTGATGTCTCCGGCTTTCGGGCAACAGGATCCGGCTCAATTGGCACAATGGATTCTTGACGACAGATTGCCTGTTCGGTTTCAACTTCAGCTTCACAAGGTTCTGTGGGGAAGTGAACCGGGGCGGTAACAAGGTTATTTTCAATGAGGTCTGAACAACAACAAAACGGATTCGAATCAGTCGGCAAAGCCGTGATCCTGGTATCGGGCGGCCTGGATTCCGCTACCGTTCTGGCGATGGCGCGCTCCCGGGGCTATGATTGCTATGCGTTGAGCTTTGACTATGGTCAGCGACACCGCTGTGAACTCAGGGCTGCAGCGGTTGTGGCAAAAGCGTATGGCGCGGCGGAGCACAGGGTGGTCAATCTCGATATGTCGTGGATTGGCGGCTCGGCATTGACCGATACGACTATTCCGGTACCGGAGGATCAGGCAGACAGCAGCGACATCCCGATTACATACGTTCCTGCCAGGAATACGGTGTTTCTTTCCTACGCGCTGGCGTGGGCTGAAGTTATCGGGGCCCGCGACATTTTTATCGGTGCCAATGCCGTGGACTATTCCGGTTATCCTGATTGTCGTCCGGCTTTTATTGAGTCATTCGAAAGACTGGCCAACCTGGCCACCAAGGCCGGAATAGAAGGCCGGAGCTTTCGAATCCATGCGCCACTGATTGACCTGAGCAAGGCGGAAATTATCCGCAAAGGATCGATCCTGGGCGTAGATTACTCGTTGACCAGCTCCTGTTACCAGCCGGATGAGGATTGCCGTGCCTGTGGCCACTGCGATTCCTGCAGGTTGCGCAAGGCCGGGTTCTCTGACGCAGGCATGGAAGATCCGACCCGTTACAGGTGACTTTGGTCGGCGCGATAATGGGTTCGCCGAGGCGACGCACCTGGTTGCGGAATAAATTACACCCAACGATCGTCTAGGAGTGGAGTTCAGGCCCGGTAGGCGTAAATAGAAAAACATGTTGCGAGGACGTGTCCAATGGAATTAAGCATTCATAATCAGATACTTCTGATTGTTTTCATAACTGCAGCCGTAATGGGTGCAATCGTGAACAAGACCAACTTCTGTACAATGGGCGCGGTCTCTGACTGGGTAAACATGGGCGATATGGGCCGCATTCGTGCCTGGTTGCTGGCGATGGCCATCGGTATAGCCGGTGTCCTGGTCATGGAGACAGCGGGCGTTATTACATTGCCTGGTGATACCTTTCCGCCATATCGCACTGCCAGTTTTGCCTGGCTTCGTTATGTGCTGGGCGGTTTCATCTTTGGTATTGGCATGACACTCGGCAGCGGCTGTGGCAACAAGACGCTGGTCCGTATTGGTGGCGGTAATATCAAGTCCATTTTTGTCCTTGCGATTATGGGTGTGTGCGCCTACGTCATGTTGTGGACCAATTTTTTTGATACCGCGTTCATGAGCTGGATTCGCCCGACTATTGTTGATCTCACTACCATGAATATGCCGAGCCAGAAACTGGGTGATATGGTCGGTGCCGGTTCTGACGCTTCGGGCACGATTCACCTGGTTGTCGGTGCGCTGGCTATAGCGGGTATACTGTTTTATGTATTCAAGTCTGCTCATTTCCGTGGCAGTTTTGATCACATCCTGGGTGGCGTTGCCGTTGGCGTGGCAGTTTTGATCGGCTGGTACGTGACTGGCAGTAATTTTGAAGCCTGGAAAGAATTTGCTGATTTCTCCGAAACGCCGCCAAGCCGCGTCGCCGTTCAGTCCTATACGTTCATTAGTCCGGCAGGCGACCTGATGCGCTACTTGCAGCAACCGGGCAATTTGGGCCTGATCAATTTTGGTGTTGTGGCGTTACTGGGGGTTATAGCCGGTTCTTTCCTGTACGCGATCTTCAGCAAATCTTTTCGAATCGAGTGGTTCGTGAATCGCAGTGATTTTATCAATCATGCAGTCGGTGGCGTACTTATGGGCATCGGTGGCGTCCTGTCCATGGGCTGTACGATCGGCCAGGCGGTAACCGGCGTGTCTACGCTGGCGCTGGGATCCTTTGTAACATTTGCAGCCATCGTATTTGGTTGTGCATTGACCATGAAGGTCCAGTTTAACCTGCTTGATGAGCAGGGATTTGGATCGGCTGTGGTCAGCGCATTACGCGAGATGAAGCTGTTACCTCAAAAGTAAGGGATGCAGGTTTTTCCTGTATCCCCGCAGGTTATCCAGGCGCCCGGTCGGCGGTTTGACAGCCCGCCGCCGGGTCTGGATAATCGCGCCTTCCCCGGCTGACCGGGGGATTCATTCAGGGGGCTGTTAGCTCAGTTGGTAGAGCACCGGACTTTTAATCCGATGGTCGCAGGTTCGATCCCTGCACAGCCCACCACCTCATTTTTCATTTATCTCATCGGCATTTGCTAAGATCGCCCTATGGCCAATGCTCGCGAACGCCTGTTTTTTGCCTTGATGGCTCCCGGGCCAGTCCAGTCGACTGTTGCGCAGTTGCAAGGAGAAACCTTGCCCGGTGGCGGCAGGTGGGTAGGGGCTGAAAACCTGCATGTGACCTTGTTATTCCTGGGGTCTGTGGAGCCGGGCCAGAGAAAATGCCTGATCCGCGGCGCCGACACCGTCAGGTGCGAGCCGTTTACGCTGGTTTTCGATGCGCCCGGGGTTTGGCAGCGTCCGCAGGTAGCGTGGCTCGGCAGTTCAGGACAAATTCCAGAGGCCATGACGGGGTTGGCAACAAGCATCGAAAAAGTTGCGCAAGACTGTGGCATTTCCGGGCAAGACCGGCCGCTGGTACCCCATGTGACGATGGCTCGCAAGATCAGGGCGCTGCCAGCGGGCCTGAGTCGGCCCTTCCCCCCTGTTGCCTGGCCAGTCAACGAGTTTTGCCTTGTTAGATCAGAAACCCGCTCGGAGGGCGTCATTTACCGGGTAATCCAGCGCTGGACGCTTTCGCCGAATTCCGCGTGATCCGGCAAAGATTAGTGCAGTGGCAGGTAGTCGGTCGGGTTGATGCCGTGGGTGCCTGCCGGTAAAACCCGGCTGATTTCCAGTTTGTGGCCCGATTCATCGTCAATGGGGGTGTGGTAGAGATCTACGATTTTTACCGGGGTAAATGGCCGCTTGTCAGGTGTTAACACCATGACGACTTTCGGTCGCAGGCGACGAGTCCGGTTGATCGTGGCTACCACGCCAATACTGCCAGTGCTCATTTCTACCAGGCTGCCGATCGGGTAGACCCCCATGCACTGGATGAATTGCTCGATCATGCCGGGATCAAAATTCCGGTTTCGCCATTCGTACATGCGCCGGAGGGCCTCGTGAGACGACATGCCGATATGGTAGGAGCGATCACTGGTAATAGCATCGTAGCAGTCCACGATACCGCCGATCTGACCGAACAGGCTGATCTCCTGGCCTGTACGACCACCGGAATACCCGGTTCCGTCATAGCGCTCATGATGGAACCTGGCAACATCGACTGCCGCCCTCGGTATGCCACGGGCAACATCGAGAATTTCGACCCCCAGCGGAACGTGAGATTTGATTTCCTCGAACTCTTCCTTGCTTAACTTCCCTGGTTTGTTGATGAGTTCCGTGGAGATTTTCATTTTGCCGACGTCGTGCAGCAGGGCGCCGATTCCGAGCACGTTGAGACCTTCTTTGGGCAGACCCAGGTGGCGCCCAAATACGAGCGCCAGAATGCACACGCGCAGCGAATGCAGTGCCGTATATTCGTCCCGGTTTTTCAGCTGGCTGAAGCAGATCATGGCATCAGGATTGCGGACAATACTCTCGGTCATTTCACCAACAACCTGTTTTGCACCTTCGGCATTTATGCTTCTGCCGAGGCGGACGTCCTCCATGATGTCATAAATCATGTGCCGCGTTTTTGATTCGACTTCCCTGGCTGACTGAATTTCTTCATCCAGTGTGGTCATATCCCGGTAGGCGGGCGCAGTACGGCTATGTACTTCGTCCAGCGCCTGCTTGACTGATTCCTCGGCAACAAGGTGTACCGGCTCCACCGATTCGGGTTCAGTCTGTTGCGGCGCTTCGCCATAAAGACCTGCCGCCGCGTGCATGGGGTTGATATCCGCGCCTTGCGAAGTGTCGATGTAGATGTGTTTGCAGTGTTTGGCCAGCTGTTTCAGTTCTTCATCGGAAGTGATCTTGAATCCCTGGAACAAAAACGGTGTGTCACGCCATGGTCGATCAAGCTCGGCCACGTACATGCCAATCTGTGCTTCAGTTACGCCAATCTTCTTGTTCATGACATCCTGCCGATTTGCCTTACACAAGTTATGGGTAAGGAAAGCAAACTCTACTTCCTGTGGGCTGCGCGACTGTATGCCTGGTCCTGATATGACCAGGTCGAATTTATAGTAAGAGTATTATAGACAATAACCGGCACCAAAGAAAACGGGGTCAGCAAGGCCTTGCCGACCCCGTGAAAGCCTTCTTATTCAGTTGAATTAGCGGGCTTTTTTCATCATTTCGTGAATCAACGGGGTAAGAATGAGCTCCATGGCAAAGCCCATTTTTCCGCCCGGCACGACAATCGTATTCCGGCGTGACATGAAGGAGTCATGAATCATGCTAAGCAGGAACGGGAAATCTACGCCTGCCGGATTCTGGAAACGAATGACAATAAAACTTTCATCCGGTGTCGGAATGTCACGGGCAATAAACGGGTTTGACGTATCGACCGTCGGAACACGCTGGAAGTTAATGTGGGTACGGGAGAACTGCGGTGTAATGAAGTTTACATAGTCATCCATACGACGAAGAATGGTATCGGTAACCGCTTCAGTCGAATAGCCTCGTTCAGCCGTATCACGGTGAATTTTCTGAATCCACTCCAGGTTAACAATTGGTACAACACCGACAAGCAGGTCCACGTGCCTGGCAACGTTTGCGGTTTCGGTCACTACGCCACCGTGAAGACCTTCATAGAACAGCAGGTCCGTGCCGGATGGAATATCTTCCCAAGGAGTAAACGTACCCGGTTGCTGCTGATACGGTTCAGCCTCTTCATCGCTGTGCAGGTAGTAACGCTTCTTGCCTGTGCCATCCTTGGAATACTGGGAAAACAATTCTTCCAGCTTGTCGAACAAGTTGGCTTCATCGCCAAAGTGGCTGAAGTTCCGGTTGCCGCTCTCCGTCATGGCTTTTTTCATGGCAGCCCGGTCGTAGCGATGAAAGCTGTCGCCTTCGATAATGACCGGGTTCAGTTTTTCGCGCCAGAAGATATGTTCAAATGCACGTTTGACAGTCGTGGTGCCGGCGCCGGAAGACCCGGTAATCGCAACGATCGGGTGTTTTACTGACATGGGTTAGATCTCCCTAAAGAAAATTTGGAACTTCAAGGCTTTTGTGGGCCTGGTCCGATTTTTAAAGGCGGCATTCTACCCTAGCCGGCAACGTCGTGCTATGGCGGAGCGATAAAAACGTTTTATATAGATAAAAATTCAGTCGTTAAATCAATAGCTTAAGAATTATAGGTCGGCAGGCACAAACAAAACGCCCGGCACGTGGCCGGGCGTATGAAGTCCAGTTTTTGCTGGTTTAGCTAATTCTGACAAAACCCGGGTTGTTGTCCATGCCCTTGATTTTAGGGAGATTAATCTCATCAATCCGCACCGTCTTTTTGTCCAGCAGGAATTCCGAAACGGTATCCCAGATCTTCGGATTGCCCTCCGGTTGTTGTTCCATGCTGGCCCAACCGGCAACCTTGTAGGTCTTGCTGGGGTCAATGGGTTTGCCGTTGAGTTCCAGGTCACCGATACGATTGCCCATTTTGGCAGTGGGGTCGATGGAGTACTTGAGGCCACCGATACGCACCATGTCACCACCCATCTGGTAGTAGGGATCTTCATGGAACAGGTTATCGGCAATATCTTCCAGTACGACTTTCAGCATTTCACCCTTCATATGGTTCAGGGTGGATGTGCCGTAAGTAATCGCGGTCTGATCCATCAGCCGTTCACGGGTGATAGTGTCTCCAGGCAGCAGGCTGGTTCCCCAGCGGAACCCTGGAGACAGGGCGATCTCTGCATCCTGTACCTTGAGCATGGCATCAAGAATCAGCTGGTCGAAACTGCCGTTAAAGTTGCCGCGGCGATATAACAGGGATTCAGTAATTGCCAGTGATTCTTCCAGATCCTGTTTGAATGGAGAGCGAACCTTGTCGATCAAGGCCTGCATATCCTTGTCGGCTTCGAGCAGGTTGGAGAAGACTGGCAGCAGCTTGAAGCGATAGTCGCTGACCTTGCCATCCTTGACTTCAATATCCAGCACCGAAAGGAACTTGCCATTTGATCCAGAATTGATGACAAGAGTCTTGCCGCCATCAGGAGTAGGAATAACCTGTGGAGCCGGTACGCCGTCATGCGTATGGCCACCGAGGATGGCATCGATGCCATTAACCCGGCTGGCCATCTTCAGATCCACATCCATACCGTTGTGGGAAACAACCACGACAACCTGGGCGCCATTACCACGAGCTTCATCAACCATTTCCTGCATGCGTCCGTCGCGAATGCCAAAGCTCCAGTCCGGGATCATGTAGCGCGGGTTGGCGATCGGCGTATAGGGGAACGCCTGGCCAATGACGGCTACCTTGACGCCGTTCATTTCGCGAATGGTGTAGGGCTTGAAGATCGGTTCTTCGAACGTATTGTCGACAACGTTCTGTGCGACAAATTCGATGCTGCCTTCCATCTGCTTGATCAGGTCTTTGACACGTTCGGCGCCGTAGGTGAACTCCCAGTGGCCGGTCATAATGTCCACTCCCAGCAGTTTGCAGGCATCCACCATGTCCTGGCCCTTGGTCCATAGCGCCGTGGCAGAGCCTTGCCAGGTGTCGCCACCGTCCAGTAGCAAACTGTTGGGTCGTTGGGCACGCATTTTTTTGACCAGGGTGGCCAAGTGAGCGAAACCGCCAACTTTTCCATATTTTCGGGATGCCTCTTCGAAATTCAGATAGGTAAAGGCGTGGGCATCCGCCGTATCTGTTGCGATATTAAATGCCTTCAGCAAATGCTCACCAACGAGGTGCGGTGGTTTGCCTGTCGCGCCGCCAATACCAATGTTGATGTGAGGTTCGCGGAAGTAAATAGGTAACAGTTGAGCATGACAGTCAGTCATGTGCAGAAATGAAACTTGGCCAAATGGCTTGATATCGTAGGGATCGTTGGCTGATGTAGTGGCGCTTCCCTTGGATTTGGTATCGCATCCAGCCAGGCTCATGCCGGCCGCGCTGGCCGCAGCCAGAATCTGAAGAAACTCGCGTCGGGAAAGGTTCATTTGTGTTTATCCTCCAAAAGACAGATTTTGTGTTTTTAGTTGCGTTGTAAAACGCGATCCCATGTCTTCGTATCGAACATGGTGTAATCGTGGTTTGTAGCTTAGACGCAACTGTTTTGTCTTTCATTCCATGAAATCGGTGTTCAGCAAAACAAAAAAGCCCGGCTTGCGCCGGGCTCTTCTTTGAGCGGGTACTAGAAACGTTGGCTTGGAGCAGTCAACGGCAGACCATTGCTCAGGTAAGTTTCGTATAGCTCAAGTGCGCGGTATTCCTCACTCTGTGGCTTCAGAGATTTGGCACGAATGTTGTTGTTGCATCCACCGTAACGGCGATGCAGCGTGCCGAGGCCACCCCACTTGGAGCGATAGGCCGGGAAGCCAACACCATGACCCAAGCCGGCGCTCAGAATGTTGCCGGCTATGAATTTGCCCGCATTCTGAACGTGACAGTTGGCACAAGAGAAGTTCAACTGGCCGCGGCGCGCCCAGTAGAATTGCTTACCCTTGTTGTAGGCATCAATGGCGCCCTGGCTGTCCAGGTTGATCCGGACCGGAACGCCCCTGGACAAGGATTTCATGTACGCCACGACTTGGGCCATGGTGCCTTTCTTGAGATCCTCGATGGGCTTCTTGCCGTTTTTCTTGAGGCAGTCATTGATATCAAGTTCTATGGTACGAATTTCCTTGCCATTCCAGTAAGGGTAGTTGGCAGCTACGCCTTTGCCACCCTTGCGGAAGCATGAACCAAGTTTGTTTTCTTTCCAGAACTTGCGGCCTTTTTCCAGTTCCAGTTCATACGGCGGGAATTCCATAATGGCTTCCCATTCCGCACGACGATCTTCCGCGCCGGGCAGGGCGTATATGCCGTTGGAATATTCCTCAAATTTTACTGCTGGAAACTTCTTTTGGAAAAATTCACGATACTCTTTCAGGTCATTCGAAGGCGTTGCCTGAACGCTGACCGGCAGGGAGCCAATCAAGCCAAGTACAGCCAGTGACCACAGTAGTTTTTTCATCACGGTGCTCTCCTCCAGGGTTTGATTGTGCACTACAGGCGCATTGCCTGCAGTGCCATCAAATAATATTTTAAACAGTGGTGGTTGCGTCTCCGCTTTCACCCATATTGTCGGACCAGCGAACAGATACTTTGTCGCCTTTTTTCGCATTACTGACGCGAACGCCCACTACAGGGTTCTTGGAAACTGCGGGACCGAGATTGGCGTCCGCAAATTCCTTGCCATTCAGTTTGAACGTCATTTTCTGAATGAAGTGAGCCGGAACCTTTTTCTTGGTCTTTTTGTCAACGCGCTGACCGGTTTCCATCGGATGGCTCACAAGAACCAGAATTTCGGTCGCGCCGCCCTTGGAGCGGGCCTTGATTTTCGTAGTACGTGCCATGTTTTTAATCCTCTAAATATTCAGTCATTACCAACCATTAACCGCCGCAACCGCCGACAGTAACCTTGACGGTCTTTTTCGCGGAATGCAGTTTGCCGCCGGCTTTAACAACCGCTACTACAGGCGAGGTTTTGCCCATTTTGACGCGCACGCTCAGAAAACCCGCTGCGCCCGGGGTCATGACAGAGGCGGCAAGCGGTGAAGGGTTCTTTTCAACCAGAATGGCAACACCTTCAACGCCGCTGATCTTGCTTGCATCGACTGCAATCGGTACGACTGCGCCGTTTTCCGCCTGGTTTGGCGCCTTGATCTCGATGGCACCATTATCTGCCGTGGTTGAGCTGCCGAAAAGTGCATTCAGTGCGTCATCCATACTTTTTGCTTCAAACCCGCCCTTTGGCCATTCTGCGGCCAGGACTTCGGTCGGCCGAAGCAAGCCGCTTCCGGCTGCTACTGCCAGAACACTGCCCGCCAGTGTTCCTTTTAAAAAAGTTCTACGTTTCATGTTGTTCACGGGGTTATCTCCTAAATATTACAACCTTCATAAATGTTACGCGCCTGTAGTGCTTACAGGGTCCAGAGGAATTCAACGATCTTGTCGATTTCGCTGTCACTCAGGATCTTGTGGCGCCCAAACGGAGGCATGGATGAGTTGGGATTGACTGTTGTTGCATCCCAAACCTGCTTGCGCAGGCCTTCTTTGCCGCCACGGTTGGCCCAGCTTTGCTTGACCGCGACAAGTGGGGGTGCAATGTTACCAGCCTGCAAGCGGGTTGACTCAAGGCCGGCAAATCGATGACAAGCCATGCAGTTACCTTTCTTGCGATCAGTCATGACGCAGCCACCCTGGACTACTGCATCGGTTGAGCTTTCGCATACTTTCTTGCTTGGCATTTCGCCAGCAGCAAAAGAAGCGGGGGTGATGAGCAAGCTACCGGCAATTGCAAGAATTGCTCCGGCGCCAGCCATAAGTTTGGCGGTGTACCGCATTTCTCCTCCTGTAAATTTCGCTCGTTAACTGCTAACAGTGCGGGCTGCACCATTGCTGTCGTGTATGTGTTGTTTTCGAAAACTGATATTGTCGCGCCAGCTTCGATTGCAATAGCATACATGAGTCATTATGAGGCGCAACCCTGAGGTTTATTCAGTGTTTGTGCCTGCTAGGAGGGACGCAGGGGATTATGGAATTATTCCAGAGTCGGCGAATCAAATTGCATCAATAATCGTTACGCACAGATAAAAGAATTTATGAATAGCGCCGCATAATGTTAGAACATACTTATATAATGATGTTGTTGTAGTCTTGCTTGCCCGTTGATCAGGTTGATGGCCGGTAAACGAGGCGGTAACGGCGAATTGTTATCGTTACCGTGAAGCCTGCTTCAATGTTTCATTGACAGTTACCGTGCGTGCCTCGATGGCGGCCAAGTGATACGGATTATCCTTGGCAAAACGTTTGGCAATTTTGAGTTGTTCCAGTGCCATGCTGGGTACACCGCTCATAAAATAATACTCAGCCATGGCACGATGTGATTCGATCGTTCTGCCGGTTTCGCCTGCCGCGGTTGCCAGCATGCGCTGAATTTCCGGATTTTGATTATCAATTCGAACGCTTTTTCGTAATATTTCGTACGCTTTTTCGTGCTGCCTGGCTTTCAGTAATATTGTGGCGAAACTAATAAGCGTTGCCTGGTCATCCGGCTGTTTGTTCAGGAGTTGCTGAAACTGGGTGTTGGCTTTGGCTTGCTGGCCTGATGCAGCGTACGCGTTGGCCAGCGCCCGTTGGTAAAGTTTGTGATGTTTTGCGTAGGCAGGTTTGGCGAGCAGTTGATTCAGTTCTTTGATGGAGGCCTCGTATCGGCCGGCGCGACCAAGGGCGAGGGCGTGACCATATCGTTCGGCTTGTTCAAACTGGTATTTTTTGTCTTCCAGGCTGGACTGGAAATATTTGACGGTTTCCTCGGGCGCCTGGCTGGTCACAAGAGCTCGCAGCCTCGCCTTGGCGTGGTGAAAATCCGCGCTTGGGGTGGCAACCTGGCGCGGATAGGTTTCCGCCCGGTTTTCAGATTCTGTCAGGCGGCGCGTGCTCAACGGGTGTGTCTGGAGAAACTCCGGTAGATTGGTGTTGTACAGACGACCCCAGGAAACCAGTCGTTTGAAAAAATCCGGCATGGCTCTTGGGTCAATACCGGCGTCAGCAAGAATGCGGGTGCCGACCCGATCCGCTTCTTCTTCATGGTGACGGGTGAAGTTGATTTCACGCTGAATGACGCCAGCGGTGGACAGGGCAACAGCCGCTTGTCCGCCCTCGATGTTACCGGAATTGAGCAACACGATGGCTGCCAGCAAGGCAGCCATACTCGGCAAAGCGCTTTTCTGTTTGGCTGCCAGCAGCCTCGGAATATGGCGCTGTGTGATGTGCGCAATTTCATGAGCTATGACGGCAGCAAGCTCGTTTTCATTTTCGGCCGACGTGATCAGGCCGGAGTGCAGCGTGATGTATCCGCCAGGAACGGCAAAAGCATTGATACTGGAGTCACTGACAAGAAAAAACCTGAACGATTGGTCGGGCTGATCGCTATGTTTGGCGAGGCGCTGCCCCAACCTGTCGATGTAATCGAGCAGTTCCGGGTCGCTGATAAAATTCATTTGTTGTCGGGCCTGCTGCATATAGGCTTCACCGAGGCGCTGTTCTTCGTAGGGCGACATGACGGCGGCCGATTCATCCCCCAGGTCAGGCAAATCGGAATTCCCGGTTGCGGAAAAAGATATGAGGACGCCGGTCAGCAGGGACGCAACCAGTTTGTGCAACGCTGGAGTCAGGAAGGACCTCATTGGTGAGCCGGGATGGACCATAAACTCTGAAATGACATTAATATCGTATAATAAGTATATGTTTAACGGCTGATTTGGCATGCCGGGAGAATCGGTAGCTTGGCCCGGTATCCCGTGATCTGACGACCCTACATAACGTCACCATAGTACTACCGGGTCGAGAATGAGTAAAAATTTTATTTGGGGCTTGTCAGATGCGAGCGAAACGGGCAATCTATGGCTCACCTGAATTTGCTTATATTATAATTTATTGAATTTATAGTATTTTTTGCCTATTCGGTATGGGGTGGGTCCGAATCTTCCGGGTATTTCCCGGGTCCCTGATTGCGGATAATATACAGCCCCGATCTGATTTTATGCTTCCGGGTCGGCCACTGGCCGGTTTCGGTAATTGACTTAACGTAGGAGGGACTATGTCTAATTTTGATGAAGAACTGGATGCGCGCGGATTGAACTGCCCGCTGCCGATCTTGCGTGCGAAAAAGGCGCTGAATGGCTTGTCAGCCGGCCAGGTGCTTCGCATTATCGCTACCGATCCCGGTTCAGTGAAAGACTTCCAGGCATTCGCCAGCCAGACTGGTAATGAGTTGATGGAATCAGGTGAAGAAAACGGTGAGTTTACTTTCCTGATCAAGAAAGCCGGCTAATTGCCGGCTTTTGCCTGTAGTGTGGCCTGTGCTTGGGTGTAGGGCCAGAGTAACAAAATCATAATAATAATCGTCGGAATCAATGAATTTCGACAACACAAAGATCTGAATGGATTGCGTACCTCGGTACGCACCTTTTCATTTGTTGAATACTGGCTATTGCCATGAGGAGTGAAACAATGTCTCAAAAGAAATTGGCGATTATCGCCACCAAGGGAACCCTGGATTGGGCTTACCCGCCATTTATCCTGGGTTCTACTGCAGCTGCGCTGGGGTACGACGTGGAAATCTTCTTCACTTTCTACGGTCTGCAGTTGCTGCGCAAAAAAATGCCTCTCAAGGTGAGCCCGCTGGGTAATCCTGGCATGCCCATGCCTATGGGTATGGACAAGTGGTTTCCGGTGCTGGGTACTGCAATCCCGGGCATGGAAGCGATCATGACCGCGATGATGAAATCCAAGATGAAATCCAAGGGTGTTGCTTCCGTGGAAGAACTGCGTGATCTTTGCCAGGAGGCGGGTGTGCGCATGATTGGTTGCCAGATGACCGTTGACCTGTTTGATTTCACCAAGGACGATTTCATTCCTGAAGCAGAGTTTGGTGGCGCGTCCACTTTCTTTGGCTTTGCCGGTGAAGCTGACATCACATTATATATCTAAATGTTGATGCAGTTTTACAGGTCAAAATATAAGTGAATGCTTATCAAGGCATGATCGATACCGATCATGCCTTTTTTGTTTTTGGCAGGCGAATTCTGGAAAGCGGCTGGAGTTTATATAGTTAGTTTGTTTTTCATTATTCCGGTATTTTTGGGAATAAATTATTGACAAACAACGTCGTGGGGCGGATTATTTGTGGCCGTTATACATCCCGCACCGGCAGCAAACCATCATTCATGCTTTTGTCGGCAAACAAGAACGGGTTGAAAGACGTGTGTGAGAGGGAATATCAAGTTTCCACCCACCGAAGAAAATCCAGACAACAAAACCTTATATCTTCTGAGGAGGAGATTAGAATGTTTAAGGCAAACAAAAAACTGGCGTTGGCTGCTGCAATCAGTGGCGCGCTGATTGCGCCGAGCGCAATGGCTACCAACGGTATGAACCTCGAGGGCTATGGCGCCATTGCAACCGGTATGGGTGGCGCGTCCATGGCGTACAACAACGGCGCTGCCGCCGTAATGAACAACCCGGCCACCCTGGGCCTGGCAGAAGAAGACGGCTCTCAAATTGATGTCGCCATTGGCATCCTGGCACCGACCATTGAGTCTTCCATGGAAATGCCGATGTCCATGACTGCCGAATCAGGCGCCAACCAGTTCCTGATGCCGGCCATTGGCTGGGGCAAAAAGTCAGGCAAGATGGCCTATGGCTTTGGCATGTTCTCACAAGGTGGTATGGGTACTGAATACGAAGCCAATACGTTTATGGCCGCAGGTTCAGGCGAAGAAGTACGCTCTGAAGTGGGCGTCGGTCGCCTGATTGCACCCCTGGCTTACAATATTGATGACAAGTTCACCGTCGGCGGTTCAGTAGATTTCGTCTGGGCCGGTATGGATCTGAAAATGGCCATGCCTGGTGGCTGGAATACTCCTGGCGTTCCTAACGCTGCTCCAGGTACGTTCATGGACTTCATGCCAGGTTCCCCTAATGTCCTGGGTGTAGCCAGCGGCACCATGACCACCATTATGGGTGGTGCGTTGATGGCTGGCATGCTGGATACAATTAATTGGGCACGCTTCGATTTCTCTGATGATAGCGATTTCACCGGCGAAGCCAAGTCAACTGGTTTTGGCGCCAAGCTGGGCGCAACCTACAGGATCAACAACCAGTTCACCCTGGGCGCGGCCTATCACTCCAAGACTTCTCTGGGCGATCTGGAAACCGATAACGCAGTGCTGTCCATGAACGTGTCCGGTCCAGCTACGGGTGGCAACGCGGTAACAGTTCCTGTCACCGGCAAGATTGCTGTTGAAGACTTCCAGTGGCCTGAAATGTATGCCCTTGGTGGTTCCTACAAGATCAACGATAAATTCATGATGGCCATGGACTACAAGTTGATCAAGTGGTCCGGTGTAATGGAGAACTTCAACATGAGCTTTACAGCCGATGCCACGCAGACTGGTGCGGCAGCAATGTTTGGTCTGGGTGGCAGCGACCTGTCGGTCACCATGTACCAGGACTGGGAAGACCAGAGCGTGATCCAGATGGGTGGCCAATACCAGGCCATGCCTAACCTGGCAGTGCGTGCTGGTGTTAACGTTTCCAGCAACCCGGTACCGGATGAGTACATGAACCCGATGTTCCCGGCTATCATTGAGAAGCACTTCACGCTGGGTATGGGTTACGGTATCAGCAAAGAGTCTTCAATTGACCTGTCACTGGTTATCGCGCCTGAAGTTGAGCAAACAAACTCAAACACAGGTGTAACCACGACTCACAGTCAGCAGAACTGGAACCTGCTTTACAGCTACCGCTTCTAAGTCTGGCTGAGGTGATCGAGCAAGTCTGATTGAGAAATGATTGATCGCCATTAAAAATCGGGGGGCTGAAACATGTGTTTCAGCCCTTCTGTTTTCTGGAGGAACAAAAATGAAAGTTTTGAAATCTGTTTTATCTATTGCTTTTGGTGTGCTGCTGCTGGCAGCACCCCTGGCCCAGGCAAAACTGCTGAAGCCGTTTATTCTGGGTAATGAGCCCGCCAGCACTGATATGGCCGCGACCGTAGCGTCTGTTAAAGAGGCGCTGACCAAGGGTGGCTTTACTGTTGTTGGCAGCTATTCTCCGTATGACGATGCTACGGTAATTGCCGCCACTCACCCGGAATTGACCGCAGCTGCATCAGCAGCCAAGAACGGTGGATTTGGCGTTGCCCAGCGTGTATCGGTTACCAAGGTTAAAGGAAAACTCCAGGTCGGATACATGAACCCGGAGTATCTTGGAACCGCCTACGGCCTGGGTTCTCTTGCCACAGTATCAGCAGCACTGAAAGCTGCACTCGGTGCGGTGCAGGAATACGGATCAAAAGGCGTGAACGAAAACGATCTGAAGCCTGGCAAATATCATTACGCCATGTTCATGCCGTATTTCGAAGACACTTCCTTGCTGAACAAGTTTGACAGCTACAAGTCTGCTGTTGATACGGTGGAGGCCAACCTGGCCAAGGGTGCCGGTGGCACCAAAAAGGTTTATCGTATTGACATCCCGGGCAAGGAGATCAGCGTGTTTGGTGTGGCTATCCCGGTCGGAGACAACGAAAAATACGCCAAGGCTGTAGCGGCTGCCAAGAAAGACGGGTTTAGCGAGGCTCCCTCCAGGGTTATGGATACAGACAAGGAAATCATGGACATCATCGATTTCGAGGATATTCGTTCGACCGCGTATTTACCCTACGAGTTGATGGTGCAGGGCAAGGAAGCTGTCGCCCTGGCCGGTCGTTTCCGTATTGCGGTACATTTCCCGGACACCAAGATGATTGGTGATCATGGTTTCACCAAGATCATGACTGCGCCTGGTGGCATCAAGACCGCGCTTGAAGCTGTTGCCGGCTACAAGTAAAACGGTATTACCGGTTATACCCGGCTGTTTCCCATGAAAAAGAAGAACCCGCACCGGTCAATACCGGGCGGGTTTTTTTCTTTTCTGCATTGCGAAATGGTAATTATGCTGCTTCAATTAGAACAAATCAGATTTTACGCAAACCGGAAACACCGCAGGCACTGGTATCAATATTCATGGATTCGGCAGCAGACCCGTTAAAACTCCTTGGTCAGATTCTGGCCCTGGCTGTTCGGCACAGGGCATCAGATATTCATTTGCGTACGCGTAATCACCCGATATTGCGGGTTGATGGCGTGCTCCGCCCGATCAAGGACATCCCGCCATTCAGGGCAGATTTCATGGAAAACCTGTCCCGAACCATGATGACACCGAAAAACCAGGAAGAGTTTGACCGTGAGCACCAGGTCGATCTGTCCATTGGTTTCAAGGATATCGGTCGTGTACGTGCCAATATCTTCTATCAGCGCGGCAGTATTGGCATGGTATTGCGTGTTATCAACAGCTCTATTCCGTCACCGCGCGAGCTGGGGTTGCCGGATATTGTGCCGTCATTGATGAACCATGAGCGCGGTCTCATCCTCATTACCGGTGCAACCGGGTCGGGCAAATCAACAACACTGGCCTCGCTGGTGAATGCGATCAATTCGGCCCAGGCCAAGCACATTGTCACCATTGAGGATCCAATCGAATTCCTGTTTACCGAGAAGCGTTGCATTATTACGCAGCGCGAAATCGGTATTGATACCAATACGTTTGCCGGTGCCATGCGTGCCGCCATGCGTGAAGACCCGGATATCATCCTGCTGGGTGAAATGCGCGACCCGGAGACCATTGAAACTGCGCTGACCGCTGCGGAAACCGGCCACCTGGTGTTGTCCACGGTACATTCGCCAGCCGCGGCAGAAACTGTTACACGTGTCATTTCTGCATTCCCGCCAGAGGCGCAGCAGGGTATGCGCGCCAAGCTGGCCGCCAATCTTCGCGGCGTGGTGTCACAACGCCTGATTCCAAAGTCAGGAGGAGTGGGTCGAGCGGTTGCCTGCGAGGTGCTCACCGTGTCGCAGCTGGCGCGAGAATTGATTCTTGATCCCCTGAAAATCAAGGAGCTGCAGGATTTGATCAAGAAAGGCACCAAGGCTGAAGGCATGTTGAGTTTTGACAGTTGCCTGCTGGACCTGGTGCGTGGCAAGCAAATTGATGAGGAAATCGCGCTGCGCTACGCCAGCAGCGCCACCGACCTGAAGCTCAAGCTGGAAGGTTTCTAGGCTCCCGCCCACGGTGCCGAAGTTGCGCCGACAGCCCGCCTCGCGCGATAATAGGCAAAATTAATGAGCGCGACACAAATTCTTATAATACTGACGCGCGCATAGACCGAGGATTTTCATGGCCGATCGACGACTCCAGGTGTTTCACACCGTAGCGCGCCTGCTGAGCTTTACAAAGGCAGCGGAAACGCTGCATATGACACAGCCAGCGGTGACATTCCAGATTCGCCAGCTGGAAGAGCATTTCAACACACGCCTTTTTGACCGAACTCATAATCGAATCAGCCTGACCATGGCCGGCGAACGGGTATTTGAATATGCTGACAAGATCATCGCGCTCTATGGTGAGATGGACAACCGGGTCCGGGAAATGACCGGCGACGTCAGCGGTATCCTGATTATCGGTGCCAGTACTACCATCGCGGAATACGTTTTACCGAGCCTACTGGGAGAATTCAGGGAACGCTGCCCCAGCGTCAATATTCGGCTCAGCGTATCCAATTCACTTGGCGTTGTGCATATGGTTGAAAATAACTCCGTTGACGTCGGCATTGTCGAGTCACCGGTGACCAACAAGAATCTGGTGGCCGATGTTTGCTGGAAGGACAGGCTGGTTTTCATTTGCCATCCGCAACATCCTCTGGCCCGGCAGGAGCGCATTACCGCCGAAGAGCTTGATGATCTGCCATTTATTTGCCGCGAGGAAGGATCCGGAACGCGCGATGTAATTCGCACTTATATGACCGATCACAAGCTTCACATGACTGATCTCGATGTCAGCCTGGAAGTGGGCAGTCCCGAAGCGACAAAGAGTGCCGTTGAGGCCGGGTTGGGTGTGTCCATTGTGTCCGAAGCGACAGTGAAGAAGGAAATCAAGCTGGGAACGCTGGTGTCATTGCCACTGGAGCCGCCACTGGAGCGGCCATTTTCCATTGTCTATCAACGCCAGAAGTTTCGTTTGCGAGCCATGGAAGAATTCATGGATTTCGCTCATGAGCACTGCGAGAAGCAATCGGCTGGCAAATAAGCAGTGGCAACAAAGCAGCACATCAAGCGCCTGGAAGAAATCCTCGGGCGTCTACCTGGCGAGATGGCGTCCGTCTTGATCGAGTACGCCGAATTTCTTGATCATCGTCATGGGCGCGATCCGTTGCCGCAAGACCCGCTGGCAATTCCAAGACCGGAACAGGAATCCGTAGTCCAGGCAATGAAACGCCTGACCAACACCTATCCCATGATTAATACCGAAATGCTTTTGCATAAGGCCGGCGACCTGATGGGTCAGCACCTGATGCAGGCGCGCCCGGCCCCGGAAGTGATCGATGACCTGGAGGCCTTGTTTCGACAGTATTACGAGCAAAATACACTGGGTTGAACCCGGGTTGCAGTTCAGAGAATATGATTGGCGTGATCCGCCAGTCGTGAGCGCTCGCCTCTCTGGAGTGTTACCTGTCCCGAGTGTTGCCAATCCTTGAAGCGATCCACCACGTAAGTCAGGCCCGAAGTAGTCTCGGTGAGATACGGCGTATCGATCTGCGCCAGGTTGCCAAGGCAGATAATCTTGGTACCGGGACCGGCACGGGTGACCAGTGTCTTGACCTGGTGTGATGTCAGGTTCTGGGCTTCGTCGATAATAATGTATTTGCGAAGGAATGTTCGACCGCGCATGAAGTTCAGCGACTTGATCTTGATCCGGTGACGCAGCAGGTCATGGGTTGCCGCGCGTCCCCAGCTGTTTTGTTGTTCCTTTTCCATGCCGTGCAATACATCCAGGTTATCCTCGAGTGCGCCCATCCACGGCTCCATCTTTTCCTGTTCGGTGCCGGGCAGAAAGCCGATATCTTCACCGACAGGAACAGTCATGCGGGTGACAATAATCTCCGTGTACAGGTTACTGTCCATGGTTTGTGTCAGGCCGGCAGCCAGCGCCAGCAAGGTCTTGCCAGTACCGGCAGCGCCGAGCAGGGTGACAAAATCGATATCCGGATCCATGAGCAGGTTCAGGGCAAAATTCTGTTCACGATTTCGTGCGGTGATGCCCCAAACGGCATTTTTTTCATGGCGGTAATCACGGGTGATGCGAAGCGTGGCGCCGTCTGCACTGTTTTTGCATACCATTGCTTCAAAGCCTGGCTCGCCGTCCGTGAACACAAACTGGCCCGGGAACCAATGCGAACTTTGCGGGCCATGCAGCTGATAATAGTTGTGTTCGCCTTCGTGCCACGATTCCATGTTTTCGCCGTGGTCGGTCCAGAAGTTGTCATCCAGCTTTTCCATGCCTGAAAAAAGCAGGTCAGCATCATCCAGTACCTGGTCGTTGGTGTAGTCTTCGGCAAGCAGGCCAATGGCGGTAGCTTTGATGCGCAGGTTGATATCCTTGCTGACCAGGATCACTTCGTTGTCCGGGTGATTCTTGTCGAGATCATGGGTGATGCCCAGCAGCGTGTTGTCCGTGCTGGCATGGCCGAGACCGTTTGGCAGCGGGCTGTGTACCGCATCCATGTAGAAATACAGGCGGCCGGCCGGCTTGTCTTCCGGCGCGGGTAGCCGGATGCCATCCTTGATGTTACCGGTTGATGAAGCTACCAGCTCATCAAGGTAACGACTCACCTGCCTCACGTTGCGTGCAACTTCCGAAAGCCCGGTCTTGTGCCGATCGAGTTCCTCGAGTACGGCGATGGGGATATAAATGTCGTGTTCTTCGAATCGGTATATAGCGGATGGGTCATGCATCAATACGTTGGTATCTATAACAAACAGCTTGCGTGATGATGGCTTCATGTTTTGCCGACCCCTGGGGTTATTGTTTGCTCAGCTCCTTGACCACGGCGAGTACTTCATCGACGTGACCTGCGACCTTGACCTTTCTGAACTCAAAACGAAGTATGCCTTTCTCGTCAATAACAAAGGTGCTGCGCTCGATGCCCATCACCGTTTTTCCATACATGTTCTTTTCCTTTATGACATCAAATTTCCGGCACAGTTTTTCATCAGTATCGGAAACCAGGTCGAACGGAAACTTCTGCTTTTCCCGGAACCGGTCATGTGATGCCAGGCTGTCACGCGATACGCCAAGGATTATCGTGTTCAATCGTTTGAACTTTGCATGATTGTCACGAAAATCCTGGCCTTCCGTTGTACAGCCCGGTGTACTGTCTTTTGGATAGAAATACAAAACAACGCGTTGGCCGCGTAGTTCAGACAGTTTGAAGCTCTTGTCGCCGGTTGTGTTTATTTTCAGGTCAGGAATCACCTTGCCGATCTTCGGAGCAGTCATTGATGTTCGTCCTTCCTTCCTTGTTCTTTTGGTTCTGGAATAATATTGATTCTAGCGACCCGGCGCGGGAATGAGTAGTATTGATTTTGCCGACTTTTGGGTTCATTATGATTAATCACTTCCGTCACCTGCTCCGCAACATGCCGAGGTTTCCGGCAATTGTTCAATTACCGATCCCGTTACCTTATTGGGCCGGAAACTTGTGCATCCTTTGAGACCCAGCTTCCATGCCTCGTAATAGACCTGGATAAAGTCGTCAAAATCCAGGGATTCAGGCATGTTGATGGTTTTTGAGACGGCGTTATCCACCCATTCCTGGATGGCTGACTGCATGCGCAGGTGTGTTAGCGGGTCAATGGAGTGGCTATCAACAAAATGTGGCGGTACCGGATTTTTACCGGGGTACAGTTGTTGCCACCGGATGCAGGCATAGTCCTGGAGTTCCAGCTGCTGTGCCTGGCCGTCGGCACCAATGATTCGTCGTCGTTGTTTGCGGCTGAATACCGGCTCCAGTGAACTGGAGACATTATTGGCCAGCAGGCTGACGGTGCCAGTGGGTGCGATGGCGAGCAGGTGACTGTTGCGAATACCATGTTCCCGAATACCCTCCCGAATATGTTCAGGCAGCTTTCTGATGAAGACCGATTGCAAGTAGGCGTTCTTGTCCAGGAACGGAAAGCTGCCTTTTTCCCGGGCCAGCTCAACAGATGTTTCGTAAGCGGTAACGCACACCCGTTTCATCAGGTCAGAAGTTACGTGCAGGGACCGTTTGCTGCCGTAATCAAGATTCAGCATCATCAGGAAATCAGCAAGCCCGGTAATGCCTAGGCCAACCCGTCGTGACCCATGTGCCTGGCGTTCCTGTTCAGGGAGCGGGTAGTGCGACAGATCAATAACATTATCAAGCATGCGTACTGCATGGCGGACGGTCTCAAGCAGGTCATCAAGATTCAGCCCGGCCTGTGCTGAAAACGGCTGGTCGACAAATTGCGCCAGGTTCAATGAACCCAGGTCGCAGGCGCCATACGGTGGCAGCGGGATTTCGCCGCACGGGTTGGTAGCGCTGATATGCTCCCGGTAATACAGGTTGTTGGTCCGGTTGATTCGATCGATAAACAACACACCGGGCTCGGCGTAATCATAGTTGGCGCGCATGATTTTTTGCCACAGCTCACGTGCTGATACGGTACGAACGATTGTGCAGCCCTGTTTTCGGTAAGCCGCGCCCCAATGACATTCCATGGTATCGGTAATACCGGCCCCGACCATTGCCGACATCGGAAAAATCAAAGGCCATGACTCGTTGTTGTTTACGGCCTGCATGAAATTGTCCGTAACCAGTACCGATAAATTGAAATGATGCAATCCTCCTGACGCCTTGGCGTCGATAAAGGTTTCAATGTCTGGATGATCGCAGCGTAGCGTGGCCATCATGGCGCCGCGACGATTTCCGGATGACAATAACGTTGCGCACATGCTGTCCCATATCTGCATGAATGATACCGGTCCTGAGGCAATGGTTCCGGTGTGGCGAGCCGCGGTGCCGGCAGGCCGCAGGCTGGAAAAATCATAGCCGACGCCGCCGCCCTGTTGCATGGTCAACGCGCCTTGTTTGAGGGCGGTGAATATCCCGTTCATGGAATCTTCAATTTGGCCCATGACAAAACAATTGAACAATGTGACTTTCCTGTTTGTGCCTATTCCTGCCTGGATCCGGCCTCCGGGCAGGAAACGAAAGTTATCCAAGGCCTGATAGAAGTGTTTTTCCCACAGGGTCTTGTCGGTCTCCGGTTCGGCGAGTGCCCGGGCGATGCGCCGCCATGAGTCTGTTATGTCTTCTTCCATGCGGTCATGACACTCGTAGCGATAGCGGCTCGCCCAGATTTCGCGTGAAATGTCGTTGTCGAAAATATTGCTCATAACAGTGATCGCTACCAGGTCGGTTCGTTAGTGCGGGAAGCCCGGCCAAAATCACGCAAGCGCACCGGTTGTCGTCTGGCACCCCAGTTTCCCGGTTGGGACTCAAAGACGCCGGGCAGTGGTGTGCCGCAATATCGGCAGGCACCGTGCTCATCGAGATGCCAGTCAGTCAGCACGTACCAGTCGCGACCGATAACCCTGTTGCCACAATGGTGACACCAGCTGCTGCCGCCTTCCTGGTCGTGAACATTGCCGGTATAGACATGGTGCAGTCCTTCCATCCTGGCGATATTGCGCGCCCTGGTTAACGTGGCAGCGGGTGTTGCCGGCAGGTTACGCATTTTCCAGTCAGGATGAAACGCGGAAAAATGAACCGGTACATCGGGTCCAAGATGTTCGAGCAGCCATTGACTCATGCGAGTCAACTCGTCATCGGAGTCATTCTGCCCGGGAATGAGCAATGTTGTGATTTCCAGCCAGGTATCAGCCTGGTGATAAACGTATTCCAGGGTATCAAGCACCGGTTGCAGGTGAGCGCCGGTCAGACGGAAGTAGAAATCTTCGTTAAATGCCTTGAGGTCGATATTGGCGGCGTCCATGTGATCAAAAAACTCTGTTCGCGGTTCCGGGCTGATATAGCCTGCAGTTACCGCAACCGAGCGAATGTCATGTTGTTTGCAGGCGCGGGCTACATCCACCGCGTATTCAAGAAAAATAACCGGGTCATTGTAGGTATAGGCGACGCTGCGACAGCCCAGGGATTTTGCTGCGCGGGCAATGGTTTCGGGAGACGCCTGGTCGGCAAGAGTATCCATTTCGCGGGACTTGCTGATGTCCCAGTTCTGGCAAAATTTACAAGCGAGATTGCAACCGGCTGTACCAAAGGACAATACCGGTGTTCCCGGCAGGAAATGGTTCAAAGGTTTTTTTTCTATGGGATCAATGCAGAACCCGCTGGAGCGACCGTAGGTGGTCAGCACCACGGCACCATGCTGATTCTCGCGCACGTAGCACAATCCTTGTTGCCCTTCCCGGAGCTTGCACTCGCGGGGACACAAGTCGCATTGAACCCGGCTGTCATCCAGTCGATGCCAGTACCGTGTCGGATGCGTGCCCGGGTTCAGGATTTCGTGGCTGCACATTAGGCGCCTCCTGGTGGCGTGTTGCCGGTCACGGCAGTTTCATCATACTCCTTTAACGGGTGCGGTGTCCGGGAATTCGGGATTTGGCATGCCATGCCGGCAAAACAAGTCTTGAATAATGCCCTGGAAGGGCGCATGGTTTAGGTATTGTTAAACAACACCGGGTGATTACCATGGCAACGGTACGGGAGCCCGCGGTGGCCGGCCTGTTTTACCCGGCTGACGCTGAACAATTACAGCATGAACTTGCTGACCTGCTGGCGCTGGCGAACGAGCAGGCCGACTTCGCGCATCCACCCAAGGCCATAATCGCGCCTCATGCGGGCTACATTTATTCCGGCCCGGTAGCGGCATCGGCCTATTCACGCCTGGCGCCCGTCGCCGACCGAATTACCCGCGTAATCCTGCTGGGTCCGGCGCACCGGGTTCCGGTCAGCGGGCTGGCACTGTCGTCAGCGGCGGCATTTTCAACACCGCTGGGTACCGTCAAGGTTGATCGCCAGGCACAGCAGAGCATAGGCGACCTGCCCTGGGTCAGGGTGATGGATGCGGCTCACAATCAGGAGCACAGTCTCGAAGTACACCTGCCTTTCCTGCAAATGGTTCTGAAAGACTTCAGCGTCGTACCCATCGTGGTCGGTGAAGCGATACCGGAACAGGTGGCGGAGGTACTGGACAGGCTTTGGGGAGGCGACGAAACGCTGATCGTTATCAGTTCTGACCTGAGCCATTACCAGGACTACATGACCGCCCGGCAAATGGATGCACGCACCAGTCGCGCCATTGAGCTAATGGAGTACGAACAATTACACTTCGATGATGCTTGCGGTCGCGGACCGGTGTCGGGCCTGTTGCTGCTGGCACGGCAAAAACACATGACCATTGAAACGGTCGATTTGCGCAATTCCGGCGACACCGCCGGATCCCGTGACCGGGTGGTTGGATATGGAGCCTATATCTGTCACTGATAGCGCGAGCCGGTTTCCAGTCGCAGAAAGACGGTTGATGCTCGGCATCGCCCGGGACGTGATTGTTGCCGGTACCGGGCAGCGCCAGGCTTGCGTGGATCGGGACAACCTTGCCGGTCCGATCAACGAGCAGGGAGCCTGTTTTGTTACCCTGCGCAAGCACCGGCAGTTGCGCGGCTGCATCGGCTCGCTGGAAGCGCGACGCCCGCTGATTGATGACCTCGTCGAAAACGCCTACGCTGCCGCGTTTCGTGATCCACGATTCCCACCGGTAGATGACGATGAAATCGCTTATGTTCATATCCATATCTCGGTATTATCGCCGGCCGTACCCATGCAGTTTGAATCCGAGCCTGAATTGCTGTCGCTTATTCGACCGGGCATCGATGGCCTGATCCTGGAAGCCGGGCATCATCGCGGAACTTTCCTGCCCTCGGTGTGGGAACAGGTAGCCGATGCGCGGGAGTTCCTCGCCCATCTCAAGCTCAAGGCCGGGTTACCGGCGCAGTACTGGTCTGATGCTGTACGGGTGTCGCGATACACCACTGAATCTTTTGGCGAGCATGATCAATGAAACCGGAAAAGTTCTGGGAACAAAAGCTCCTGCACGAGATGAACGAAAAGGAATGGGAGTCGTTATGCGACGGCTGCGCCATTTGTTGCGTGCAGAAGATTGAAGATGAAGATACCAGTGAAATCTTTTATACCAATGTTGTCTGCGAATTACTGGATTCGGAATCATGCCAGTGCACCGATTACCCGAACCGAAGCAAGCGCGTACCCACCTGTGTCAAGGTGACACTGGATAATGTCGCTGACCTGCACTGGATGCCACACAGTTGTGCCTACCGGTTGTTGGCCGAAGGCAAGCCGTTGCCGGACTGGCATCCTCTGATAAGCCAGTCACGTGACTCGGCACACCATGCCGGCATGTCGGTACGTGGTCGTGTTATCAGTGAAGCCCATGTGCACCCGGATGAAATTGCCGAGTTCGTGGTGGACTGGTGGGATGCGGAGGAATCCTAGCGCGCAACAATCCTGAATACACGTCCGCTCTGGTACGAGGCGACATAAAGCTCACCGTCTTCATCCTCGCCAAAGCTGCTGATCAGCAGGCCGTCATCGTCAAAAAAATCAATCACCAGTTTCAGCAATGACTGCGGATCAAACAGGGTTTTGTGGACAATAACCTTCCCGTCCTTGTAGCGCAATGCCCAGATGCCCTGGCTGACAAAATCACCGTAGACATAACTGCCGCACAGTGACGGGATATTCTTGCCGCGATACACATGGCCGCCGGTAATGGATCGACCGACATTATGACGATAACTGTATATGGGCAGGCTTAACCCTTTTTTGTTGCAGTCCGGGTTGATGTCGGGTGTGCATTGCGGGCCTTCCATGATGCGCCAGCCGTAGTTTTTGCCTTTTTCGATAATGTTGATTTCTTCCACTTCGTCCTGGCCGACATCGGCGGCATAGAGTTCACCGCTGTGGCGATCGAAGGAAAAGCGCCACGGGTTACGCAAGCCATAGGCCCAGATCTCCGGGCGTGCGCCGGTTTTGCCAACAAAGGGATTGTCCGTCGGTATGGCATAGGCTGTGTTTTTGTCTTGCTTGTCCACGTCTATGCGCAGCATGGCGCCGAGCAGGGTGCCGAGGTTCTGGCCATTACCGGGCGGATCGTTGGCAGAACCACCATCACCCATGCCGATATACAGGTAACCATCATGACCAAACGCCAGCTGCCCGCCGTTATGATTGCTGTAAGGTTGCTTGATTCTCAGCAGTACGCGCTCGGAAGTGTAATCAACAGTCCCGGTCTTGTTGAGATGAAATTCGGAAACAATGGTGTAAAGCCCCTTGTCCCGAACGGTGTAGTTCACATAAAAGCGGCCGTTGCTCCTGAACCGGGGATGAAAAGCGACACTGAGCAGGCCGCGCTCACCGCCACTACTGACCTTGTCGCGGATATCGAGGAAAGCTGTTGCGCCCGGCTTGTTGCCGGATAGTGCGAGAATGCGTCCCGCCTGTTCAACAATGAACAGGCGTTTGCTGCCATCACCGGCATGAGTGATGTGCACGGGACTGTCCAGGTTGCGCGCCACTTCGGTCAGTCGAATGTCCGGAATGCGTGTGCCGGTCTCCTTGCATGCAGATGGATGACCGGCAAAAGCCGCGACCGGGCTGACAAGGAGAGCCCAGTAGCAGACAACACATGCTGCCAGGCGGTTCATCGCGTACCCCTGTGATTGAACTGCTTATTCGATTTCCGCATTGCGCAGCCTCTCTGCAGCCTGTTCCGGTGCTACCGTGTTTACAAACAGGCCTGACCCCAGTTCAAAGCCTGTGGGGATGCTGGTACGCGGACAGATTTCCAGGTGCCAGTGGTACGAGGCATGGCAGTCTTCACAATGGGTGTCATGAGGCAATGAGTGCAGGAAGTAGTTGTATTGCACGCCACCGAGCACGGCGTCAAGTCGTGCCATGGTGCGTTTCATGACTGCTGCCAGGTCGGCAAAATCGTCATCATTGATATGCAGGAAGTCGGCCTGGTGCTGAAGCGGCAGAATATGCACTTCCCATTCATAGCGGCTGGCAAACGGCTTGATGGCAATAAACTTCTTGCCGCGCTCGATAACGTACTGGCCGACATTGATCTTGCGATGCACTTCGCCGGATTCCTTTGCGTAGATGGTTGCCTCGAAAGTCAGTGCCTCATCGATAAGGGTGCAGAAAATGCATTGCTGCTGCTTGTCGTAGAACTTCCGGCTGTTATCCACTTCGGCCTGCACGTTATCAGGAATCACCGGCATGGCAATGATCTGGCTGTGCGTGTGGGCAATGCTGGCGCCAGCGGCTGGTCCAAAATTCTTGAAGGCCAGTACGTAGCGCAACCGGCTGTTGGAATTGTATAGCTGCTGGATGCGATCCCGGTACGCGCCAAACAACATGGCCAGGTGCGGCTCGGCCATTTCATGAATGGCAATGCCGTGGGCACTGTTGTCGATTATGACTTCATGGCGGCCATAGCCATCGATGGTTTGTTGCAGGCCGAAGCTGAGATTGGGCTGGCTGCGGTCATCACCCAGTACCGGGTACAGGTTTTCGACGATACGAATCTGCCAGCTGTCGCCGTCGGCGCCGTAACGGGCAATTTCCGGCGGCGTCAGGCTTTCGTTGCCGGTGCAGAACGGGCAGGTGTCCACGTGTTGGCGCGTGTCCCGTGGCGCCGGGTCCTCGGCTTTTTTCGGGCGCATGCTGCGGGCCGTGGCCACCAGCACCGACTCGCTGGGCACGATGGGATTAATCCGAATTTCGCGGATGCCGGATTCGGGCGTTGGCGGTGAATCTGGTGATGAGTTTGGCGATGATTTGGACATGGGCGAGTCTCCACCTTGGTCGAACCGGGTCTGGAAGGTGATCGTATCAAGCCTGCGCGCGGATGCCACGAAAATGCGCGGAATCGGCCGGCCAACCTCAATCCATTGACCGGTAAATAAGGCCGGGCTGCTTGTGTTCGGAAGGGGGGATAAGTACCATGCGGCTTTCCCGTTTAGGATGGTTTTGCATCATGTTCCAAGGCAGTATGGTCGCGCTGGTCACCCCCATGAACGACGATGGTTCGGTCGACGAGGCAGCGCTGCGCAAGCTGATCGATTTTCACCTGGAAAACGGTACAGACGCCATCGTTTCGGTGGGCACCACCGGTGAATCCGCCACCCTCGACATGGACGAGCACTGCCATACCATTAAATTGACCGTGGACCACGTGGCCGGGCGCATCCCGGTTATTGCCGGAACCGGTGCCAACTCCACCCGCGAAGCCATTGAGCTGACCCGTTGTGCCGCCGATGCTGGTGCTGACGCCTGCCTGTTGGTAACACCTTATTATAACAAGCCGACCCAGGAAGGCCTGTACCTGCACCACAGGGCCATCGCTGAAGCCGTGGATATCCCGCAGATTCTGTACAATGTGCCAGGCCGTACTGCCTGTGACATGCAGCCGGCCACTGCCGGGCGCCTGTCTGAAATCCCCAATATTGTCGGCATCAAGGAAGCCACCGGCGATATCAGCCGGGTGGCCGCCATCCTGGGTTGTAGTCGCGACGGCTTCGAAATCTATTCCGGAGACGATGCTACGGCAATGGACCTGATCCTGGCCGGTGGCCATGGTGTTATTTCAGTGACCGCCAACGTGGCACCGGCTGCCATGAGCCAGATGTGCAAGGCGGCGTTGGCTGGTGACAGGACCCGCGCGGCTCAAATCAATGATACGCTTATGGGTCTGCACAAGGACCTGTTCCTGGAAGCCAACCCGATTCCGGTAAAGTGGGCGTTGCACGAAATGGGGTTGATTGGTCTGCATATTCGCCTGCCGTTGACCGTATTGTCTTCACAATTCCATGAACCGCTTCGCCAGGCCATGCGCCAGGCAGGCGCGTTAAACTAGTTTAAGAGAGAAAGGCCAGCATGTTGGGAAGCCCTAATTGGCGCCGAGGCGCCATCGTTATTGTCACAGCCCTCGTGGCCGCCTGTTCCACTACCAGTGAACCTGATTATCATGGCGCTGAAACCCTTCGGCCCCTGGAAGTGCCGCCGGACCTCAGCGCGGTTTCCGCGGAGGGTGGCTACGATTTGCCGTCCTCGGCCTCAGCCGCGGTCGAGGCCGAAAAAACCGGCAGGGCTGAGCCCATGGTGGGCAATACCGGCAGCGTGCTTCCGGAATCTGGCATTGCCCGGGTAGTTCGTGCCGGTTCACATCGCTGGGCGGTCATCAAGCGCAATCCCGAGTCGATTTGGGTCGCCATGCGCAGTTTTGTTGGTGGTGTTGGCCTGAGCATTGCCAGGGAGAACCCGGTTACCGGTGTAATGGAAACCGACTGGGCCGAAAGTCGTCCGCTGGTGCAGGGCAAAACCGGCTTTTTTGGCTCCCTGTTTGGTGGTGGCGCCTCCGGTATTCGCGATCGTTTCCGCCTGCGAATTGAGCGCGGTAGCAAAGGCGAAACTGAGCTGTTTATTACCCACTTGGCCATGGAAGAAGTAACTGTAGGGGGCGGCGGTCCTGATGTTGTCGAAACCCGCTGGCAGAATCGCGCATCCGACCCGGAGCGCGAAGCCGAGATGTTGTACCTGTTTATCCGTTTTCTCGAAGTCGGCACCCTCGACAAGAGCAAGCCGGAAGTGAAGGAAACAGTTGTTGTCGAAAAGAGCAAGCTCGGTCGCGACAAGGACGGTTACCCGACCATTAAGGTTAGTGGCCCGCTGGACAGTGCCTGGCGCAAGCTGGGTATTGCCCTGGATCGCGCCGGCCTGCTGGTGCAGGATCGCAACCCGGACAAGTACGTGTATTTCGTGCAAACCACGGAAACCGAGACCAGCGGCATATTCTCCCGTACCACAAAGACTGTTGCTGCCTATTACCAGGTGCAACTGGTGATGTCCGGCAACGACGGCTATGTCGTGCTTCGTGATGCCGAGGGTGAGCGAGTCAATACACAGGAAGGCGAGACGCTGTTAAGGCGTGTCGACCAACAACTCAAAAACTGATTTGTAGCGAGGGTCGCCCGTTGACGTCGACCATGCGCTTTGCCTACCTGGGGAGTGGCAGCAAGGGTAACGCCGCTGTCATCCAGGTAGGTCAGACCCGCTTGTTGCTCGATTGCGGATTTTCCGCCAGGGAAACCGAAACCAGGCTGGCACGCCTGGCACTGACCGGGGACCAGCTTGACGGTATCATAGTCACCCATGAACACAGCGACCATATACAGGGCGTCGGCGTGGTGGCAAGAAAATGGAATTTACCCGTCTGGCTTACTGATGGTACCCATCGGGTCAGTCATTCCCAGTTAGGCGGGATTCCGGAGATAAACATTATCAATCCGCACGAGACATTCTCCATAGGCGATATTGAGGTGGAGCCGTACCCGGTTCCCCATGATGCCCGCGAACCGGTGCAATATGTCTTTGGAGATGGTGTGCGTCGTCTCGGTATTCTTACCGATGCCGGTTGCGTGACGGCACACATGCTACAGGTCCTGGATAACTGCGATTCGCTGGTTGTTGAATGCAATCACGACCGGAATATGCTGACACGCGGTGATTATCCGCCTGCATTAAAGGCCAGGGTTGCCGGGGAATATGGTCACCTGGATAACGAGGCAGCCGCAGAACTGGTGCGCGCCATCAAAACCGATGATTTACAGCACCTGGTAATGGCGCACCTCAGCGAAAAGAATAACCTGGAATCACTGGCGCGCCTGGCGCTTGTCGAGGCCATGGGTTGTGACAGTGACTGGGTGCAGCTGGCATCCCAGGATGAAGGACTGGACTGGTGTGAAATCAGCCAGGGTGTATGACACGCGTTGTCAGTGATTTGGGGTCAGATAAATGTCGAGTTCAGGCAAGCATACGATAACAAGCATTCTTCACCTGCGCGGCGCACCGGCGCTGTCAACATTCAGGCATGACAAGCTGTTGTCGAAAATGCAGGCACTGGTGCCCGGCATCAGTCATGTCTATGCCGAGTACCTGCACTTTGCCGCACTGGAAAAACCATTAACCGAATCCGAACAGGCAACGCTGGATCGTATCCTGGTATACGGACCGGCAATGTCGACCGAGCAACCGGCCGGTGACTGTGTATACGTGATTCCGCGTATCGGTACCATTTCACCGTGGTCATCCAAGGCGACTGACATTGCCCATAATTGCGGCCTGGCTTCGGTGCATCGACTGGAGCGCGGTGTAGCCTGGTACATGGACAAGAGTGGCGATGCGCTCACTGCTGAAGAATTCCGGCTGGTCGCACCGCTGTTACATGATCGCATGATCGAGATGGTCACAACCGACTTGTCGGTTGCCGACAAGTTGTTTGATGAGCAAGAGCCGGCACCACTGCGCGTGGTGCCGTTGCTGGAGCGGGGGCGCACTGCACTGGAATCGGCCAATACCGAGTTTGGCCTGGCGCTTTCCGAAGACGAGATGGATTATCTCGTTGCCAATTTCACGCGCATGGGTCGCAATCCCACTGATGTCGAGCTGATGATGTTTGCCCAGGCCAACTCCGAGCATTGTCGGCACAAGGTATTCAATGCCGACTGGGTCATCAACGGCCGCAAGCAGAATGACTCGCTGTTCAAGATGATTCGTGAGAGTCATGAACTGAATCCCGGCGGTACCGTTGTTGCCTACAAGGACAATGCATCGGTGATTGAAGGTTTCAAAACCCGGCAGTTCTTCCCTGATCCAAAAAGTCATGAATACACCTACCAGGATCAGAACCTGCAAATCCTGATGAAAGTGGAAACCCATAATCATCCCACCGCCATATCACCGTTTCCCGGTGCCGCAACCGGTTCCGGCGGCGAGATTCGCGATGAAGGCGCAACCGGTCGCGGCTCCAAGCCCAAGGCCGGCATTACCGGCTTCAGTGTATCGAACCTGAACATTCCCGGTGCCACGCAACCCTGGGAGCGCCACTTCGGCAAACCGGATCGTATTGCCAGTGCGCTGGACATCATGATCGAAGGCCCCATTGGCGGTGCATCGTTCAATAATGAATTCGGCCGACCCAATATTGGTGGTTACTTCCGTACCTTTGAATCCGGTGCGACCGGTGAAGTCAGGGGGTATCACAAACCCATCATGCTCGCCGGTGGTATGGGCAATATTCGCGCTGAGCACGTACACAAGCAGGCGTTCCCGGCCGGAACCAGCATTGTTGTGCTGGGTGGCCCAGCCATGCTGATTGGCCTGGGCGGTGGTGCTGCGTCCAGTATGGCTACCGGCGCCAGCGCTGAAGACCTGGATTATGCATCGGTACAGCGCGGCAACCCGGAGATGGAGCGTCGCTGCCAGGAAGTCATCGACAAGTGCTGGGCCATGGGCGCTGCCAACCCGGTTCTGTCGATTCATGATGTCGGTGCCGGCGGTTTGTCCAACGCCTTGCCTGAACTTGTAGATGATGCCGGGCGTGGTGCCTTGTTCAACCTGCGCGAGGTCAACAGCGATCAGCCGGGCATGACACCAATGGAGCTGTGGTCCAACGAATCCCAGGAACGTTATGTGCTGGCCATCGACAGCGCCAGGCTCGGACTGTTCCGTGAATTGTGTGAGCGTGAGCGTTGTCCCTACAGCGTAGTGGGCGCGGCCACGTCAGAGCCGCGACTGGTACTGGAAGACAGTTATTTTGCCGATGACACCAGTGCTGATGCCGAGCGCCGCAAGCGTCCCATCGATATGGACATGTCGGTATTGCTGGGCAAGCCGCCACGCATGAAGCGTGACGTCAGGCGCATCAAGTTCAAGACGCCAAAATTCAATACAAAGAAGATCGATCTGCGCGACGCAACTTACCGCGTGCTCAGCCATCCAACGGTAGCCGACAAGACTTTCCTCATCAGCATTGGTGATCGCAGCGTAACTGGCATGGTGGCGCGCGACCAGATGGTTGGCCCGTGGCAGGTACCGGTTGCTGACGTTGCAGTCACAACCACAGGTTACGAAGGTTTCACCGGCGAAGCAGTTGCCATGGGTGAACGCACGCCATTGGCATTGATCAACCCGGCGGCCAGTGGTCGTATGGCTATTGGTGAAGCCATTACCAATATCGCCGCCAGTCGCATCGAAAAACTGCCCGACGTCAAATTGTCAGCCAACTGGATGGCCGCTGTCGGCCACCCCGGCGAAGACGCCGCGCTGTTTGATACCGTGCGCGCGGTGGCCACCGAGCTTTGCCCGGCGCTGGGCATCTCCATCCCGGTGGGCAAGGATTCCATGTCCATGAAAACCGTCTGGGGCGACGGCGAAGACAGGAAGCAGGTGACTGCGCCAATGTCATTAATCGTATCGGCGTTCAGCCCGGTCATGGATGTGCGCAAGACACTGACCCCGCAGCTGCGTACCGACAAGGGTGATACCGACCTGTTGTTCATTGATCTTGGCAAGGGTCGCAATCGCACCGGCGGCTCCATCCTGGCACAGGTATATGGCGAGTTAGGCCACGTGGCACCCGACGTGGACAAGCCGGAAATCCTGAAACTGTTCTTCCACGTGGTCCAGGCGCTGAACGAGCTGGGTTACGTACTGGCTTACCACGACCGTTCCGATGGCGGCTTGATGGCAACCCTGTGTGAAATGGCCTTTGCCGGGCACACAGGGTTGCAGGTCAATATCGATGACTTGGGCAGTGATCCGGCAGCAGTACTGTTCTCGGAAGAGCTGGGCGCCGTGCTGCAGATTCCGCGTACGCATCGCGCCGGCATTCTCGGTGCGTTGAAAAAAGCCGGTCTTGCAAGGTATTCACATATTATCGGCAGTCTGCGCAGTGATGATCGCTTCAGCATCAGCCACAAGGGCAAGATCCTGTTGTCCGAAGCGCGTATAGACCTGCAGCGTACCTGGTCCGAGACCACGTATCACATGCAAAGCCTGCGCGATAACCCGGTATGCGCGCAGGAGGAGTATGCGCGTATCCAGGATGCCAGTGATCCCGGCCTGCACGCACAACTGAGTTTCGATCCGCAGCAAGACATAGCGGCGCCGTTTATTAATACCGGTGTGCGCCCGACCATGGCCATCCTGCGTGAACAGGGTGTAAACGGCCACGTGGAAATGGCAGCCGCGTTTGACCGCGCCGGTTTCAGTTCTGTTGATGTCACCATGAGCGACATCATTGCCGGTCGCAAGAGCCTGAAGGATTTCCAGGGCATGGTTGCCTGCGGCGGATTCTCCTATGGCGACGTTTTGGGTGCCGGTGAAGGCTGGGCCAAGTCGATACTGTTCAACAGCCGCGCCCGTGATGACTTCTCTGCCTTCTTTGATCGCGAGGACAGTTTTGCCCTTGGCATCTGCAACGGCTGCCAGATGATGTCCAACCTGCATGAGCTGGTGCCGGGCACCGAGCGCTGGCCGCACTTTGTGCGCAACGAGTCGGAGCAATTCGAGGCGCGCATGGTCATGGTGCAGGTACCGGAAAACCCGTCATTGTTTCTCGATGGCATGGCCGGTTCCAACCTGCCCATAGTCGTTGCCCATGGTGAAGGCCGCGCTGAGTTCCGCCAGGATGCGGATGTAAAGGAAGTTATCGTGCGCAAGGAAGTGGCCATGTGTTACGTGGATAACCGAGGCGAACTGGCACACAGTTACCCGCTTAATCCCAATGGTTCCATTCATGGCATTACCGGCCTGACCACCAAGGATGGCCGATTCACTATCATGATGCCGCACCCGGAACGCCTGTTCCGTACCGTCAGCTGGTCATGGCATCCCGATGACTGGGGTGCAGATGGTCCCTGGCTGCGTATGTTCCGCAATGCTCGCAAGTGGCTGGGATAGTCATTAGTCATCTCGTCGGTCGCTGACCTGGGTCAAATCCTGCCGCATCGGAACGGGGGATACTGAAAGCCACCGTAACCGGCGCGGCAATCCGCCCGAGGCGTGCAATGACCCAGTCCGCCATGCAATACACGTGTTATGGCGCTGCCCAGGAAGTGACCGGCTCCTGCCATCTTGTTGAAGCCAACGGCTTCCGCGTTCTGCTTGATTGTGGCCTGATCCAGGGTTCCGACGAGGAAGAAGCGCGCAATGCCGAATCATTCCCCTTTGATGCGACCACGATCGACGCGGTTATCCTGAGTCATGCCCATATTGATCATTCCGGGCGGTTGCCGTTGTTGTTTCGCGCCGGGTTTACCGGCCCCATTTATACGCATGCGGCGACGCGCGACCTGTGCACAATCATGTTGCGTGATTCAGCATTCATTAACGAGCGCAATGCCGAATGGCTGAATCGCCATCGCAAGAATAACAATGGCGAACCAGTACAGCCGCTGTATAACCGCGACGATGTGGATGCGGTGATGACGCAGTTTGAGGCCGTGGAGTACGACGCTCGTATCAATGTGTTGCCCGGTATCGATGTACGCTTCAATGATGCCGGGCATATTCTGGGTGCCGGCATAGTCGAGTTATGGTTGAGCCAGGCGGACCGGCACTGCAAGCTGGTGTATTCCGGTGACCTCGGCTTTGGCGGGCGACCGGTGCTGCGTGACCCGACAACCATTGCCGATGCCGACATGGTGATTCTTGAGTCCACCTACGGCAATCGTAACCATCGCAGCCTCGAAGACACTTATGATGAACTGGAACAGATTCTTGGTGAAGCCGGGCAGGCCAGCGGCAACATCCTGATCCCGGCGTTTGCTGTTGGTCGGTCACAGGCGCTGCTGCACCTGTTTGCCAGGAACCGCACGCGCTGGCAGCTGAATCGCTGGCAGATTTTTCTCGACAGTCCCATGGCCATAGAAGCCACCGAAGTCTATTTTCGGCACGTGAAACTGTTGCGCAAGGACGCCCAGATGCTGTGGCGACCGGGACAACACAACGACGTTACCGATCAGCTCAGCCTGACGCGCACGGTGGAAGAATCCATGGCCATTAACCGGGTCAGCTCCGGCGCCATTATTATTGCCGCCAGCGGCATGTGTACCGGCGGTCGCATCCGTCATCACCTGAAACACCACATCGGTCGCAAGACCAGCCATGTCATTATTGTCGGCTACCAGGAGCGGGGTACGCCCGGCCGGGCGCTGGTGGACGGTGCGCGTGAACTGCGGCTGATGGGCAAGCGCTACCCGGTAGCAGCGACTATCCATACTGTTGGCGGCTTGTCCGCCCACGCAGACCAGGCAGGATTGCTGGCCTGGTACCGGGCATTCAGGGACGCGCCACCGGTGGTGCTGGTGCACGGCGAACCGGACGCGCAGTTGTCGCTGCAGCAACAGCTTGAACCGATTGCGCCGTCGGTCACCGTGGCCCGGTTTGGTCATTCCATTCCCTTGCCGGAACATTCATAACATGACCCCATTTGGGGAATTGCCTTGATTTTGTAAGTGCGCATGAGCGTCAAGCTGGCGACGCGGTGTAGCCATGCTAAAATCAGGAAAAATGCCTCACCGATCGTCAATTGATCGAAAATTCAGACAGTTGCGTGCATTTTTGGCCATTTGATCAGGGTTGGCACGATGGTTGCTGTGGTTAAAGCCCAAGAACGGGGTGAACGATAGCAATGCTGAGAGGCTGAACTAGGACTCGTATAATGTTGAAAACAGTAAGAAAAATAATGGTCAACTTGGGCTGTGTAGTCATGGCGTCGCTGGGGGCGATGTCGGCGCAGGCTGCCATTTATGTCTACCAGTTGCCCGATGGCTCACGCATCATTACCGACCACGCGGTGCAGAGCAAGGATTACAAGCTGGTACGTTCCAGCCAGACTGTCGAAGGCGTCGGCATGGTGGCTGCCAACCGGGCGCCGCAGTTTTTCCGGGCCGATCCGTCCAGTTACGACCGGGTGATTGCGCAAATGGCGCGCCGCTACGAAGTCGATCCGGCGCTGGTCAAGGCCGTGGTCCACGCGGAATCGGCATTCAACCCTTATGCCACGTCGCACAAGGGCGCATCCGGCCTGATGCAGTTGATGCCAGGCACTGCCGAAATCTACGGCGTCAACAATATCTATGACCCGGTACAGAATATCCGCGCCGGCGTGCGCTACCTGCGGGACTTGCTGACCCAGTACGACGACAAGGTTCACCTGGCCGTGGCCGCCTACAATGCCGGCCCGACAGCGGTGGCCCGCTATCGCGGCATTCCGCCGTTTGACGAAACCCAGGAATACGTGCGCAAGGTGCTGCGCTACAAGAAGCATTATTCCAGCGTCGCCCGTTCCGGCGCCTGAGCAACGGCGGCCGCAGTTCGTATTTGCCTTGATGGCCATCAGCGGGTAGTTTCCGGTCTGTTGTTGAAAAACCCGGACCGGGAAGACCCGTCTCATGCAGATCATTGCCCGTGATTTCAGGAAAAACGCCAGGCCCTATGTCATCCAGTCGGTGCTGGCGACACTTGCCATCCTGCTCATCCTGTTATTCCTGGACGTCTTCACCCATACGGCCCTGATCGCCACCCTCGGCTCCAGCGTTTTCCTGGTCTTTACCCGTCCTCATGCATTCGGTTCCCGGCCGCGGTCATTGCTGGGTGGCTATGGCATCGGCATAGTCGTGGGCGTGGTATTCTATTACCTGTCGCACCTGCCGGAGATGGCGCAAATCCCGATTTCCCAGGCAACGACCTACATTGTATTTAGCGCACTGTCTGTAGGTTGCGCCATTTTCCTGATGGTGATTACCTCTGCCGAACATCCGCCGGCGGCGGGCATGGCGCTGGGCCTGGTGATCAACACCTGGACTATCAAGGCGTTGATCGTGATTATGCTGGCGGTGGTGTTTATGGCGGTACTGCGACGGGCGTTGCAGAACTTTATGATTGATCTCGTAGAATGACTATTGAATACAGGTGATGAATGTCTGAATCAAATTTGAATGATCACAAGGAATACCGCGTGCTGCAGGCCATGAAGATCACGCTGACCAGCGTGGTCAAGGATACGGCGACACCGCCGGACCTGAAACATCCCCTGACCGAAGACACGGTGGAAAACATTCGTCAATGCCTGATGCTGATCAGTGCGCGCGAACAGGAACTGATGGCCGAGTTCGGCCTGGAGTCGACGCTGCGTCCGCGTTTCACTGACGAGCCGAGCAAGGTGACAGCCATTTCCATCGACAAGATTGGCGGCCGCAAACCCAAAGACAAGTAAACGCCAGCGCCGCCCGGTGCCGGGCAATATAATCACGGCAAAATAATCATAAAGGGGAGGAGTCATGACCATTAACCGCGTCAGTATCAGTCACGGCTGGGACTGGCTTGCCCATGCCTGGCGCTTGTTCATGCGCGAACCGGGGCTTGCCATCGGCCTGTTCCTGACGATTGCCGGCATCCAGTTGCTGGTATCGCTTATGCCTGTTATCGGCCAGATTGTCGGCACTCTCGTGGCGCCGGTATTTGGCGGCGGCTACCTGTATTTCGCCCGCCGGCTTGATCGCAACGACGAGGTCGAGTTTGGCGACCTGTTCCACGCGTTCAGGCAACCGGGAAAACTCGGCCCGATGCTGACCCTGGGTGCAATCAACATGGCATTGGCCATCGTTGCTGTTATTCCGCTGCTGGTGGCAGTGGCCGGTTATATGGAGCTTGTGTCCGGATCAGACCCTGATATAAGCATGATTGGTGTTGTGACCAGCACCATGACTGCCATGATTATTGCCCTGGTCGTTATTTCCATTGTCATTATGCTCATGTATTTTGCTGTGCCACTGGTGATGCTTGCCGACGTGGACGCGGGCAAGGCATTGAAGATCAGTTTCTTCTCCTGCCTGCGCAATTTCCTGCCGTTGACACTGTACAGTATTGTCGTGCTGGTGTTGGCGATGGTAGCCGCAATACCGCTGGGTCTGGGCCTGATAGTTGTCATACCGGTGCTCATGTTATCCCAGTATGCAGCCTACAAGGACATCTTCGAGGGCGTGCAGGTCTGATGTTGCTGGTGATCCGGATCGGTATTACTCCGGGCAGAATTGATTTTGAAAAACTCGTTAAACCGGAAGGAAGCAAACGATGTCAGAGTTTGAACATGTTACCGTTGTCAGGGAAGCCAATGTCTATTTTGATGGCAAGGTAACCAGCAGAACCGTCAAGTTTGAAGATGGCAGCAGGAAAACCCTGGGTATCATGATGCCCGGTGACTATGAATTTGGCACCGACACCAACGAACTGATGGAAATCCTGTCAGGCGAACTGGAAGTGAAACTGCCTGGCGAAGACTGGAAAACCGTCAACGGCGGTGAAAGCTTCGAAGTACCCGCCAACGAGAAGTTCCAGCTAAAGATAAAAACCGTCACGGATTATTGTTGCAGCTACTTTTGATCCATTGGGCCGAGGTTGGTGCACGACTCATGCAACAAACAAAAAGCCCGGCTCATGGTGTCATGGCCGGGCTTAAAACGTTGAAAAGCTGAAAACGAAAAGACTACTTGCTCAGTTCAATCATGATCTCGTTCATGCGCTTGACGAAGCTGGCCGGGTCGTCCAGCTGACCACCTTCACTCAACAGCGCCTGGTCAAACAGGATGTTGGCCCAGTCATCAAAACGCTGCTCATCGGCTTCAGTCTTGATGCGTTGCACCAGTGGATGTTCCGGGTTGATTTCCAGTATCGGCTTGCTGCCGGCAATGCTCTGGCCTGCAGCCTTGAGTATGCGCTCCAGGTTGGCGCTCATGTCATGCTCGCCGGCCACCAGGCACGCCGGTGAGCTGGTAAGACGATGGGTTACGCGCACTTCCTTGACCTTTTCATCAAGCAGCTTCTGAATCCGGTCGGTGAGATCCTTGTAATCCTTGGCCGATTCTTCCTGCTTCTGTTTTTCGTCCGTGTCTTCCAGGTCGCCGAGATCCAGTTCACCCTTGGTGACTGATTGCAACGGCTTGCCGTCGAATTCATTCAAGCCGGACAGCATCCATTCATCAACGCGGTCGGCCAGCAGCAGCACTTCAATTTCCTTCTTGCGGAAGATTTCCAGGTGCGGGCTGTTTTTCGCCGCGGCGAAGCTGTCAGCGGTAATATAATAAATTGCCTTCTGTTCCGGCTTCATGCGCGAGACATAGTCTTCCAGCGAGATGGCCTGTTCTTCCCTGTCATCGTGGGTGGAAGCAAAACGAATCAGCTTGGCCAGCGTTTCACGGTTGGCAAAGTCCTCGGCCAATCCTTCTTTCATGACCTTGCCGAATTCTTTCCAGAAACCGGCATACTTTTCCGGTTCCTTTTTGGCCATGTCACCGAGCATGCCCAGTATTTTCTTTACCGAGCCGGCACGGATACCGTCGATCTCCTTGCTCTGCTGCAGGATTTCGCGCGATACGTTCAACGGCAGGTCATTGGAATCGATTACGCCACGTACAAAACGCAGGTAGGTGGGCATTAACTGTTCGGCATCATCCATAATAAAGACACGGCGCACGTACAGCTTGACGCCATGACGACTGTCGCGATCCCACAGGTCAAACGGTGCCCGCGATGGAACGTACAGCAGCGATGTGTATTCCTGCTTGCCTTCAACGCGGTTGTGCGACCACGCCAGCGGGTCTTCGAAGTCGTGTCCTACATGCTTGTAGAACTCCTTGTATTCGTCTTCGCTGATCTCATTCTTCGGTCGCGCCCACAATGCTGATGCGCTGTTGACGGTTTCCCATTCTTCGGCTGCCTGCGTGTCATCATCACCGGTTGCTTCGGCTTTCATGCGAATCGGCAGCGTGATGTGATCAGAGTATTTCTTGATAATGCTGCGCAGGCGGTAGCCATTGAGGAATTCATCCTCGCCATCACGCAGGTGCAATACGATTTGTGTACCGTGGTTGTCACAGTCAACGGTTTCGATGGAATAATCACCTTCACCGGCGGATTCCCAACGTACGCCGTGTTCCTTGCCAAGACCGGCGCGACGCGTGGTCAATGTCACCTTGTCGGCAATAATAAAGGCGGAGTAGAAACCAACGCCGAACTGGCCGATGAGATGCGCGTCCTTGGCCTGGTCGCCGGTCAGCGAATCAAAGAATTGCCTGGTGCCGGACTTGGCGATGGTGCCGATATTCTCCACCACCTCGGCGCGGTTCATGCCGATGCCGTTGTCGCGAATGGTGATGCTGCGCGCATCCTTGTCAAACTCCAGCTCAATCTTCAGCTCGCTGTCGTTCTCGTACAGCGCATCGTCAGACAGGGCCTCGAAGCGCAGCTTGTCAGCGGCATCAGAGGCATTGGAGACAAGCTCGCGCAGAAAGATTTCCTTGTTGCTGTACAGCGAATGAATCATCAGCTGCAGCAGTTGCTTGACTTCCGTCTGGAATCCCAGGGTTTCCTTGTGCGTGTCGACTGTCATGGTGGGTCTGCTCCTGTAAAACGTGTTTTTCGCAATGGGGCAGAAATGGGGGTGGTGCGCGGGAATTTCAACCAGTCCTCACACCTGGTCGGGAATCCGGACCGGGGCGCAGGCTTCCCGAACGTGGACCCGGTGCAAGCGGCCGGGGCGGATCTTCAGTCAGCGGCGTCCATCTGGTGGGATTCGGTGATGTCGACGCTCTCGAATTCCGGCTCCAGCCAGTTACGCATTTTGTGTGCTGCCAGCTTGTTGTAGTCCTCGGTATTAATGCCGGCTTTTTCGATGGAGCTGGCGATCACGCCGATGCGGATACGGTTGGGGCTGTAGTGCTGGGTCAGCGAGTTAAGCGCATTGGCATCACCCGGTCGCACCCGCGGCAGGGTCATGGCCACGGATTGAATATTGGCAAACTTGATGTTGGAAAACGGTTCGCGCAGCCGGGTCTGGATCTTGCGCCGGGCCGTTTCCGCGACCATGGCGGCCACGTGTTCGGCCGCCGCGACCAGGTCCATGTCCAGCGCCTGCTTCTGAATAAAATAATCCAGCGCCGGGTAGTAACCCAGCTTGTGTTCGCGCACGTACTGGTCGACTTCGCCCGCCAGCGTCGGGCCAATAGCCAGCACCGGTTCGCCCATTTCCCGGCGCAGTTGTTCCAGCGGCACCGTTACCGTCAGCGTCAAGTGCGTACGTAGAATCTGTATGCCTGCCATTAGCCGCGCCCCAGCAATACTGCAAGTTGTTCGAAGATGGGCGCCGTCACCGGCGCCAGGCGTTTGCGCATGACCGTGCCGACGGCATCGCTGCGGGCAAACACCGGTGTCACCACGGCATCACCACAGCGGCCGAGTATCAACAACGCCGTGAGCTCGCGCTGCAAGTCCGGCAATTCGCCCAGTGCCTCGATCAATTCCATATCGCGACCGCCTTCGCATTGGCCCTGGCATTCGCTGATAATGCTGTCGATGTCCTGTTCGCGCTGGTTGTCGCAGCCGTAATCCAGGTAGTCGCGCATGGCATTGAGCAGGGCCACCACGTCATCCTGGTTATAGGGTTTCTGCAACACGGTTTCAGTTACCTGCAAGAAGGTCTGGCCGCCATCGCTCAGGGTCTTGTTGAGCAGGGCCACATAGCGGTTGCGTGCTGCCAGCGTGGCCAGCTTGTTACTGTGCTGATCGTAATCGTGGCGCGCCGCCTGCAGTTCCGGCAGCCTGTCGGGCATGGCGCGCAGAAAGCCGACCAGGTAGGCGCGTTTCTTGCGACCCTTGTCCCATAACTTGCGCTGCCGGTCTTCATCAAGCAGTCCGGGCTTGAGCATCAGGCGCACGCTTTCAATCATTAACAGCGGTTCGGTTTCAAAGGCCAGGTGTTCATACAGGTGTTCCGCCAGCACCTTGCCCATGCTGCCGTTGACGACAACATCACGTTCCAGCATGTGCCGCGCCATTTCCGATGTCGGTGATGTCCACCACACCAGTCTTGCCAGTTCATCGGTCAGGCCCGGCGCACCGGCCACCGCCAGCACGGCTTCGGGTTCACCCAGTTTCAACAACTCGGGCAGGTTGTCATCAGACTTCTGGCCCATGCGTGTCCAGCGCTTTAGGTACACCGGGTAGCCGCCGGGTGATCCCAGTACCTGGCCGGACAACAGTTCACGCACGTAACGCAGGTAGCGCTCATGGTTGCAGTTGGGGCTGAGTTGCACCTTGGCTTCTTCGTTGCCGCGCAGGGCATAAAGAATCATGTTGTTTTCGTCGATGCGCACGGCATCGAAAGGATTGGCCAGCAATACGTTCAGTCGAAGCTGGTCCTGGCTGGATAGTTGTTCCAATGTTCGTCCTGCTAGGGTTTTACGTTGGTTTCAGTGCGGAGTATATCGGTAATCTCGACACGGTATGAGCGGTACCACTTGTCGCGACCCTTTTGCTGCGCCTGCTGGTGTTCAGGATCTGCCGCCCACTGCCTGATCTGGTCGGAAGTATACCAGTAGGAAATACTCACTTCGTTATCGCCTTCACAGACGCTGTGAAACTCAACACAGCCGTATTGGCTCATGGCCAACTCGCGCATGCGCGCCGCGGTGGCGAAGTAGTCATCATCCAGTTCGTTGATCTGGGCGCGAAAAATCACGGCTTTCATGGCGCTTGCCTTACTGGTTCAGCTGTATGCGCTGGCCCCAGGGTACCTTGCTCTTGCCCTTGACCAGCCACAAAACCGGGAAATCCGGCGCCCGTTCGGGAAAGTGACCGTCGGCGTCGGTGAAGTACACCATTATATCAGGCTGCTTGTCCTGCTGCCGGGCCCATTCAAAGGCCGGCGCAAAGTCGGTGCCGCCACCACCTTCGAGGCTTTCCGGCAGGCTGATCTCTTCCCAGGGTTCGTAGCGCCACGGGCCACCGACATTGAGCTTGTCATCGCAGGCGTGCAGGGTGACGCGCGCCCGTAACTGGCCCTTGAGCGCGTTGACCTCGGAAATGAACTCCTTCATTTCGCCATCCTTGATGGAACCGGAGGTATCCAGTACCACGGTGACATCCACCTGCGATGAATGCAGGCTTGGCAGAATGGCATCGCCTTCACGGCGGTTGGACGGCCGGGCGAAGTTGTAATCATCGCGGGCAACGTTGGACAGGTAGCGCGACAACAGCATGCGCCACGGCAGTTGCGGTTGCAGCAGGTGGTCCACCATGCGCGCCATCGAGCCGCTCATCTTGCCGGCCTGGATGGCCGATTGCGCGGCACCGGCCATGCGTTGCTGCCACTGTATCGCCAGCGATTCCATTTCCGTCTGGCTTAAAGGTGGCGGCTTGGCGGCGCCACGCTGTTGTTCATCGGGCTGGCCGGGCTGGCTGGAGTGTTCGGTGTCACCGTCAGGTGTATGACGGCGTCCGCGTTGTTCGTTTTGACCATTGCCACCGGAAGCGCGTTGGTTATCATCGGGCTGTTGTTGCCCCTGGCCTTGCTGTTGCCTGGGTTGATCCTGTTCACCCTGCGGCGGCGTATCGGAGTCACGTTGATCCGTGTCGTCGCGCTGATTAGAGTCGTGCTCATCACTCTTGTTCTGGCTGTCCTGGTCCTGGTTCTTTTCGTTCTTGTCATCGCCATCGCTGGAGTCATCATCATAAAGATGCTGGTCCATGGGCCCGTCATTGTTGTGCTCGTCAATGAACGGGTAGATTTCTTCGGCGGTCATGCCTTCGTAATCCGGCATGTATAACGCGTTAGGCGGGTACTTCATGCCATCGGCAATGAGCAGCGGGTTAATGGCGTAATCGCAGGCCACGTCCCAGCGGTGCTTGATACGGTGTTGCCGGCGCACAAAGTGCGACAGCGCGCAGTGCAACGCCTCGTGCGCCAGCACGAACTGGCATTCCTCCAGCGTCAGCTGGTTGATGTAGTCATGGTTGTAATAGAGCTTGCGTGCATCGGTGGCCGTGGTCTTGCACCAGTCGGGATTGGCCTCCACCATGGGCAGGCGCAACACCAGCGCGCCGAGGAACGGCTTGTCAAGAATAAGCCGTGTCCGCGCTGCCGCCAGCTTGGTTTCGATGTCTTGTGCCATCAGCCTTCAAACAACATCACGTCCGCAATTTGCTTGGCCCAGTCAACAAACTGGGGCACTTCAAACAAGGCCTGGCCGACAGCGCGATGCATGTCCGACACCAGCATCACACCCATTTCGCGTTGACTGAAGCGGCCGGCGTAATCCAGTATGTGGCCGTAAATGGTCGCCGCCTCCGCGGTAGCGCGGGCCTTGATGGCACGGCCCACCAGTGCCGCCGCCACCGCGTACTGCAAATCAATTTCTTTCGGTACCGGCACATCCTTCACACCATTAATAATGGCGTCGATATCCGGCAGGTTGTCGAGGTTGTCGACAAAGGCCTTCAGCTCAATACCGGCAGCAGGGCCGATCGATGCCTGCAAGCCATCAAGTAGCAAGTCCGGGTGATCATGAAACTTCTGCATGGCACGATGGGCAAACTCCCAGGACCGTGGCGACGGAAATGCCACCGGGTTATGCGCCGGGTCGAAATCAAACAACAGCTCCGGGCGAAATCGCAGGAACGCGATAACACGCTCATCGATGCCGTTGGCATAGGCCCAGGCGACCCAGTCGTCCAGGTGTGCCTCCACCTCGTAGTGCGAGAAGCGGTTGGCCAGCGGCGCCGGCATGGCATAAGTGACGCCGCGGTCACCCTGGCGATTACCGGCGGCAAAAATGGCCCAGCCCTCGGGCACCGAGTATTCGCCCAGCCGACGATCCAGTATTAATTGGTACGCGGCCGCCGAGACGGTCGGTGCCGCCGAGGTGATTTCGTCCAGGAACAGGATGCCCTTGTTGCCGTGGCGCTCGGCATTGGGCAGCAAGGACGGGATCGCCCATTCCACCATGTCGCCACTGCGAAACGGGATGCCGCGCAGGTCGGTGGGCTCCATCTGCGACAGCCGGATATCGATCATCGGTACACCATGTTTGGCCGCGGTCTCGGCCACCATTTGTGACTTGCCCACGCCCGGCGGGCCCCACAGCATGACAGGGGTGTGGTGGCCTTCGGCCGTGCTCCGGAATTCCCGGTCCAGAATGCCCAGGATATGTGCTGGACGCATACGCTAACTCCTTGAATTACAAGCGGCCTGGCGGCCGGTACATCCGGCAGGAAGTGTAGCATTTTGGCCGGATTTTGTTTGCCATGGGAAATGGGAGGGTTTTGGTGTCGCCCGGAACCGGAGGTGACGCCCCGACACGGGACGTGTGGGGTGCTCATAATGAACCCAGCAGGGTTCTATGAGATATCCATAATGAAGCACGAAGTGGTTCTATGCGTTCAGGAATCCAGGGATTTTTTCTTTTTGCTGCTACGCAGCGTACTAATGGGGTTTCGCCCCCAAACGACGAGTCCATTTCTTTTGCTCGTCCAAAAGAAATGGACGAAAGAAAACGACGCCCCGCTGTCCTTAACCGTCTTGGCCTGGTGGCGCGCCTTCACGACAAATCCGCTCAGAGCTCGCCGGTGAAAAATGGGGTCGGACACAGGGAGCGCGAAGCGCGAGTCGGCTCTGACCCCAATTTTTCACTCGGGCTCAAACACGCCGAGCGGATTTCGTTCCGGCTCGCGCCACCGCCAAGACAAGGACAGAAGGGGAGGAAACCATCGTGCCCCGGTTTAGAATGAGTTCAACAGGAAAAAGACTGGATTGATCGGGGTCAGACCAAGGGAACCCGAAGGGTGAGTCTGCTCTGACCCCTGATCATCAGATCTTGCTAGGTTAGTTGTCTGCCTATCCCGTAATCGTAAATCCCCCAAACCGGTGTTCCAGCCTGTAAATCCGGTGTTATACTAATTATTACTATATAAATAATGTCGATAAATAGTATGCGGCATACCATATTGAGATAGGAAGCCGCTTCCTAATACACTGTTAGAAAACAATGGAAAGTAATGTGGATATCTCAGAAATAGCAGCTTGGTGGGGCGCGGTAATCGCAACAATTGTTCTCGTTTGGGATGTAATCAAATGGAAAAAGAGTCGAGCCAATGTAAGAGTATCTGCATCGCCAAATATGCAATCTGTAAATAAACCTGAAGGCCGCCTTGAAGACGAAAAGCATATTTTTGTTGAAGTTGTAAATCAAAGTGATAGGTTAACAACAATTACCCATCTCGTAACAAAACACTACAGTAATATTTGGAAACGATTATTTAATAAACCAGATATGCAAGGTGTAGTAACGGAGCCAATTGGCCGTCAACCAATCCCGTATGAACTAGAACCTGGAAAAAGATGGACTGGAATGATAAGCCAAGCTGATGTTGAAGAAAAAACAGAAAAAGGTGGTTATCTATTTTGCGGAATCCACCATACATCCAGTAATAAAGCAGTCTATGTTAGGGTTAAGTTGTAATAATGTTTTCTAAGAAGAAAAGGGGTAGAGAAAAGGGGTCAGTACCCTTTTTATGGCATTTGAAACTTAGTCGTCAATCCTGATCGGTTTGGTTGCTAACACTCCACACAAAGGAACAAAAAATGGCATCCGGGATTACCAATAAGCCAGTGGAAATGTCAATCAGCATATTTTCTGTAGCCGTGTTCAGAATTATCTTTGTGACACTAGTGTTAGCTTTGTCGGCGACGGCATGTACACAAAATAAATTGCCGATCATTAAATCAACCAAGGATGCTATCAGTATTAAGGATGGTGAAGGGGCAAAAAAATCGGGCTGGCGTCTTAATTCTAATCTCAAACCAGATATTTACAATGCACAGCTGATCGACGGAAAACCGCATAAGGTAATATTTATTACTGATGTCGATTCGATCAGTTTCATGGTAGAGGAGGGTAACAAGTATGACTTTATCATACAGAAAGGTGAGGAGCTTTATTATACGCAGATCGTGGGAAAACGACATATTCCGGCAGCCGTATTTGATAAAGAGTATCAGTCCGCACACCGTGGAAAAATCTTTGTTGAGGTTCCGGAAGTATATGAGCTCGTCAATGTTGCTCTTTCCTTGACTCCAACACTTAGTCAGACTCAGTATATGGTGTACAAGGATTCAGACTATTATGCAAGAATGGTGCAATGGTTTGACAAGCATCGCAGCCATCCACTTATTGGCAGCCTGGAAAAAGTGGTGCAAAAGGAACTAGTGCATTATGTCAAATTGAAAAGCAATGGCTACGCTTTCAAGTTTGATAACAATTCCAGGATTGTGCAGAGCAAGATTTATGATCGCATAGGATTTTGGGGTTCCAATGACTTGAGGGAATACCTTGATCAAATGCAATCATTTTCTGATGATAGCAATTTTCGGGAGTTTTATAAACAGAACGCGAAAACGTACCAAGATCAGATCACGTTTTATCGAGACACGGCAAACATAGCCGGGATGGTCGATTGGCTGGACAAAAACTTTCCCAATTCGAAGAGTTATGACGCGTATAAGGTCATTTTTTCACCGTTGGTTTATGGTACCCAAAACGCTGCATGGTTCGAAAGCAATGGTTTCAAGGAGCTCCAGGCGCATGTCAACTTTCCTTACCCTTGGGAACGCAAGGACAAGTCCGGCAGAAAGATTAAAATGAAAAAGAAAACCGATACACTTTTACGGACTGTAACGGTTTTCACAGAAATTAATCACGGCTACATTAACCCGGAAGCCGAAAAATACACGGATCGCATTCTCGAGGCGGCTGCTGATCAAGACAAATGGGTGGATAGAAGTATCAATCCTTATTATAACGGCGGCATGGCGGTCTTTCTCGAATATATGAATTGGGGGCTGATTGATCTTCTCGCAAATGATCTTCTTCCTGCGGGAGACCATGGCATTGTGATGGATTCGATTAATAAGCAGATGGTCAAGGGGCGAGGTTTTCGTCAATTCAATGAATTTAGTAAAAATCTTCTGAAGTTGTACCGTAACCGGAAACCGGGTCAGACGATTGCTGATTTATATCCGCAGATCATCGAATGGTTTGAAAACAATAAACCCTGATAAACCCATCCGCTAAAGGGGCCGGAGGGATAAAAAAATAGGCAAAAACTGGTTGGTAGCGAGTAATGCGTAACCGCTTCTTCCCTGGAAAATCTGCCTGGTCTACAAGCAATGACACGAATCAAAACAGAACGACTGACGCTTCGGCCATTTGTGCTTGCTGATGCCGCGACGGTACAGAGGCTGGCGGGTAATCCGAATGTGTCCAAAACCACGAGGAATATTCCTTATCCTTATGAGGATGGGATGGCGGAATCCTGGATTGGGGCGATTACCGCCGCCATTGCGCGGGGTGCCATGCTGAGCCTGGCGGTGGAGCGTAATCAAGATGGCAGTCTGCTGGGTTCGGTGGGTCTGATTTCGATCAAGGATTCGACTGCGGAGATCGGCTACTGGATTGGTGAGCCGTATTGGGGACGCGGCTATTGTACCGAGGCGGTGAAGGCGATCATCGATCATGCTTTTGATGAGCTTAATCTCATCACTATTATTGCCGAGCATTTAACCGCCAAGCCGGCGTCGGGCAGGGTGATGATCAAGGCTGGTATGACCCATATGAAAACGGTGTTCATGGAGTGCCGGGATAGCGTGCGGGCATCGGTGGAGATTTACCAGATAGAGCGCCCCGTGCCATAACGGCTACGAATGCGTGCGCTGTGATCCAGTTCCCAATAAGGCGGATGGGACGGTTTCGCTGCTTGTTTCCCATAATATTCGTACTAATATTTGTGTGTTACGTACTGAATCGGGAAGGGTGAAATGAATACCAGAAAGTTATCGATCGTAGCAGTATGGGGCGTGATTCTTGGCTATGCCTTTGGCTCGTTCTATTACGCGTTTGCGTTCCCCAATTTCAATGCGTACTTGATGGATCTTGCTCAATACAATCAAGTAAACATGCTACCTGTATTTCCATCATTGCCAACACAGCTGAATGAGCCGATCATTTATCTATGTTGCGCGATACTTTGGTACTTTGGAGCGTTGCGTATCAACCCGGAATTGGGTGCGATCAGGTTCAATAATATCGCGCAACAGTGGAAGCCATCCCTTGTGCTTGTTTTGTCCGGGTTGGCAATTTTTCTGGCCATCGTGAATTACCCCGGCAGACCCAGTATTACAGGACTGTCCGAGTTTGTTTTAATGATAGTGATATGCTGGGTGCTGTTGGCCTCCGTACGGAAGGAGGCGCCCGAGTGGGGTGTTAACAAGTCTTCGTTCCTTTACCTGGGCAATACTGCGACTTTGGGAGTGTTATTCGCCGGGTTTTTGATTGGCGCAATTGCCGTAATTCAAAAAATTTCCGCGTTATACTTTACTGTTCTTGTTGAAGCTTTCGACAGCTCATTTGAAACCAGCCCGTTTGGCTGGAACGGCATCTATGTTGGTTTCATGCTCGTCTTCACCATATCCGTGGTTGTGGCGATCGAATTTGCCGGTGTTTTCCGGCCGGGAGGCTATTCACTGCGTCAGCGCGGCCGGGAAGCGAAGTTTGGCTTGGCCGTTCTCGGCTTTATTGCTGTGTTAATGTTGGCGATATCGCCTTATGCCACCAGCACGCTTCATGTCTCCAGGGCGGATCTCGCGGAGGCGGCATCACTGGAAGAGACCAGGCCGATGGAATACACCTTGCTGCGGTTTTGTGGCGACGACGAGTGCTCGCAGCCATATGAATCCGGGCTCAAAACAAAAGGATCGGTGATCCAGACAGGTATGTGGACTCGCCACGTGGAGGGGGCAACCGGATTTGGTGTGAGAGCTCAACGCGCACCGCTGAATACCAGTGTACCTGCGCAACTTGAACAGTTTGTACTTAACGATGGCAGGCGTAGCATTTTTCGTAACAGCGCCATTGGCCTGGTTTCTGCCGTTCAACTGTCACTGTGGCAACCTTACGAGGCTTTTCATTCATTGGATAATCTTGAACGGAAGGGAGGGTTACCTTACGGGTTGCCGCTGTTTCTGCGTATGCAGCATGTGAGCTGGCTGGGCAAGGCGGCGCCGATCACCGACAAGAATCGCCAGGATGTCATGGCGTTTTCTGATTCCAGCCGGTTTCATGTCGGTGGGGCTGGTGCAAAGCTGCTTGCTGACGCCTGGCTCAGGTTTGGCAACAAGGAGCGGGCAGCCGAGTTATACAATATCGCCCGTAACACGGCGAAGTATTCGTTGGAGATTTCCGACAATCCTGCGGTACCGGCGATGAACAACGGACAAATTCATGGAACGATCAGCGCCACTGACATGTTAGCGAAAGGCGTGCGTATTGGCTTGTTTGTTACTGGTCAAAAAAGACTGCGCAACGGCAAGAAAGCCGACTCCGAACCGGCCAAGCTAAAATCCGTAATACCTTATCCTGATATGTCCTCTCATCTTGTTGACAGCCAGGAGCTCGCGGAAGACGGCCGTTTCCGATTCACGCACCTGCCTGAAGGCAGCTACGCACTGGCGCTGCTGGTACCTGCCGATGTTCTGGCTTCAGACGCTGTTCTGGATGGCAACGTGCCCGGCATTATTCGCCTGGAAGCCAAAAGACCGGTTCTTGATCTTGGCGGCATGCGTTTGCAAAAAAGAAACCCGGATGACTAGAATGTTTTCAAACACTGGAACAAGCGGGCTGAGCGGGTCGGACCAGCGTAAGCTTATGTTTCTCTGTTTAAAACCATTCAATTAAACAAACGGGGTCTAAACAATCGGGATCAGATCACAGTTTTCTCTAATGCAGGAGTTATTTCTGATCCCAGACCGGTTTCGTGCAGCTGGTCGGTTTTTTCTGAGCGGAGGTGTTCAATGAATGAATGGGGAAAATGGCAGTTAATCAAGGCCGGGTTCTGGCTTGGCATTGGTTTTATTGTTCCTTCAGCAGCGGTCCTGCTGGCGACCACTGTTGGCAGTGTGTGGATAATGCCGACAGCAATGGAGGCTTCCGGCTGGATGGGTGGTGAGGATGCAACGGATATGACCGAAGATTTTCGGTCACGATACGACAAGAGTGATCAAGTCAGGATTGTCTCCTATCGCGAGACCAGGACCGGGAACCGCTTGCTGGTCTTGGGCGAGATTGAAAATGCAGGCAAGGGCAATGTGACGTCGGTCCACCTGGAAGCAGAGCTGAAGGACAAGAATGGAAAGTTTGTCTATGAGTGTTCGGACTACATCAACCGGAAGCTGGCGTCCGGTGATAAAGAGAACTTCCAGATCAGTTGTGGCTGTGGCAGTAACCCGTTACCTGAGTACGCGACAGTAGATGTTCGGGTGGTGAGTGCCAACAGTTTTTAGAAATAGTCTGGTCGATATATCAGCGGTATCCGACTGGTTCATTGGCCGTAATCCGGCCATGGAATATTTAATATATATTGGCTAATTTCATTATGAAAATAACAATGTTGAGAGGAGTGGGTATGACCATGGGATTGCGAGTTATTTCATTGATGGCCCTTCTATTTATTGGCGGAATGACTGCATCATGCAGTGAGAAAGACGATGTGGAGTATAATGGAGCGAAATACAATGTTGGTGTTTTATGGGATTTTTATAGCAATGATTTGATGATTCATATTATCCAAAGAGAGACTTATGAATGTTATAACTATCAAATACGTCACAATATTCGATCAAATGGCTCATTTTACGAAATAGATCTTGGAGGATCGTATTTTTCGGGTGGTGCATGCTGGTTCATGATGGGGCCTGCGCACATAACGGTTCCACTGGGCCCATTACCGGATGGAGACTATGTATTCCAGTTTACGAACAATGGATATGGAAATCCTTACTATATGGATACGTATCAGGTTAACATTCAGGGAGATACAATTACTACAACCCCTGCATTCGGCGAATTTACATACGCGATGTATCCAGTCTTTGCCAGGCCGTAATAAAAGGTAACGAATGGGGCGGGATTGGTGAATGGCGGGTATCAAACGTAATAAAAAGGAACGGAGGGATTAAGCGTTAAGCAGCTGGAATGCTGCCCATTTTTTAATCCCGCCGTCCCCATTAGCTCCCCCATTAGTTTCGGGAGGCGCACGAAACAGGCTCTCTTTTTATCCCCAGATAATCGCTAAAAAGCGCCATATTCCGCCACTTTTCCCTGAAATCGGCGTAAATCTGGAACATTTCCAGACGAATCAAATAGTCGAGACAGCAAAATACATGCTGCTATACTCTGGGTTGTGCAACAGGGTTGTACCAAAAATTACATAAATTCAATAACTTGCTGAGGCTGGGTCACATGAGTAACCGTACCAAATATATCGCACTATCCATCGCCTGTGTTGTTGCAGGCCTGATCTACGCGGGCATGAGCTATATGCCCTCCGCTGAGCAGAAGGCTGCTGAAGCGCTATACGGGTCTGACCCCAACAAAATATTTGGCAAGGTGACAGAAATCATTGATGTTACCGGTTATACCTATGCCGAGATTGATACCGGCGATAACAAGGTATGGGCGGCAGGTCCGACTACGCCATTAAAAAAGGGTGACATTGTCGCCATTACAAAAGAAATGGTGATGGAAAATTATCAGAGTAAAACCCTGGGGCGCAGCTTTCCCATGATTTATTTTGTCGGCCAATACATTACTGATGCAAAGGCAGATGCAGGTACATCATCCGCACCAGCAGCTGCACCAGCACCAGCACCAGCAGCAGCATCCGCAGCCGCAGCCGCAGCCGCAGCCGCAGCCGCAGCCGCACCGGCATCACCGCATGCCAATATCAATCAGCCGGCGACGACACCTGTTAAAGGCGTTAACAAGCTTGATGGCGGCCGTACTATTGCCGATATTATTGCTGGTAAAAAAGGTCTCAACGGTAAAACAGTACGCTTGCGTGGCAAGGTTACCAAGTTTTCTTCCAACATCATGGGCAAGAACTGGGTACACGTTCAGGACAGCAGTACCCTTGATGATTTGACTGTTACTACCAAAAACAACGTGACAGTAGGCGATGTTGTTATTGTTGAGGGAAAACTTGAGCTGGATAAGGATTATGGCTACGGTTACTTGTACCCGATTATTGTTGAGAATGCAGTGATTACCAAGTAGTTGTTTTTGCATAACGCGCGCAAAAGGTGGCGGAGAGATTAAGTATTCAGAAAAGAGGTCAGCATCCTTTCTGTCACCGAAAGGATGCTGGCCCGATTCGCCAAGCGCTTAGTGCCGCTGAGCGCGCTGAGCGGGTCGGACCTGAGCGCGCTGAGCGGGTCGGACCGGCGCAAGCTCCTGTTTATCTGTTAAAAACCATTCCAAAACGAGCAATGTGTTGGCTTAAAAGGTGTGTTTCGTACACAAAATACCGCCTCTAAGCTGAACTTGGCTGTGCAGCGCTTCGGCAGGCGTGTCTGCAATCATGTTGAAAAATCCACCCCGGTAAGCCAGACCACCCATTTTGACGTTGAAATAGCACGTTTAAGCGGAAAATAGGCCATGTTTTTTTCAAATAAATCATTTATATTAAGAAGTTAGACAGGTCCGACCCCACAAGACCCGCATTACTCACGTTTAGCACAGACATATAGTGATGCGGCTTCGTCGATAGATCGTTCAGATTAAATTCAGGTTAAAGAAGGCAGAATAGCAACCAATGACTACAACCTACAACACCACGAAAGCCGCGCACGGGTATGACAAGGCGCGCGCTATCCCTGCCGGCAGCATTAGGCAGTGGATGGATTTTCTGCTGGTGTCGATCAACAGGGATGCGGTTGATTCGGTGATTGACCTGGGTTGTGGCACCGGTCGGTTCAGTCGAAGCCTGGCGGAGTCATACCAGTGTCCGGTGCTGGCAATAGACCCGTCTGAGCCGATGCTGGAGCAAGGCAGGCAATCAGCATCGGCCGGGCTGGATATTACCTGGTTGGCGGGCTCCACGGAGGCGATTCCTGCAAGTGATTATTCGACTGACCTCGTCTGGATGTCGCAGGTATTTCACCATATAGACAACACCGACACGGCTTTTGCCGAAATCAACCGGGTACTGACGCCAACGGGCTACCTGGCTATTCGAAATGGTGTGATTGATCACCTGGATGACATGCCTTGGTTTCAATGTTTCCCCGAGGCAGAGGCAATAGAGCGAAGTCGACTCATGACGCAGGAACAAATAGTCTCCCTGGTCTGTAGTTTTGGCTTCCGGCCTTGCTCCCGGGTACGACACTATCAATACTCGTCCAGTAATTACCGGGAACACGCCGACAAGATTAGCGCCAGGGGATTGTCGTCGTTGATCGCCATTAGTGATGAGGCTTTCGAGCGCGGAGTTGAGCGATTGCGAGCCTGGGTAGCGGAACGACCCGAAACAGAGCCGGTATACGAGCCGGCGGATTTGCTGCTATTTCAGAAACTGTGAAGCTAACGAGCATTTGAAATCGTATTGTCGAGCAATACAGTCTGACGGCGATTGCCCTGAAACCGGAGGTTTCGGCTCCCAGGCATCGGTTATAGAATGTGCAAACGATTTCGTAATGGAGAAAAACAATAATGCAACGGAAACCGGTTGAATTCACATCGGCAGATGAAACCATTGTCGGGGAGCTGTACCTGCCGGACGGCGAGGTGACTAATGCGCCCGCGATCGTGCTGTGTCACGGTTTTGCCGGGGTGAAGGAGTTGTTGTTGCCGGCGTTCGCGGAGTATTTCGCCAGCGCGGGTTTTGTGGCGCTGGCGTTTGATTACCGGGGCTTTGGCGGCAGTGGTGGTGAGCCAGGTCGGCTGGTGCCCGCGCTCCAGGTCGAAGACATCAGGAACGCGGTGTCGTTTGTTTCCGGCCTCGACGAGGTGGATGCCGGTCGCATCGGGCTTTGGGGTACATCATTTGGTGGCGCCAACGCCATTGTTACCGCGGCCGAAGATGACCGCGTGAAGGCGTTGTCGGTGCAGCTGACCTTTGCCGATGGTGAGCGGGTGATTACATCGGCCATGAGTGAGGAAGAAAAAGCCAAGTTCCTGGCGATGATTGAAAAGATGGAGCAGAAGAAGCAGGCCACCGGCAAGGAAATGATGGTACCCATTGTCAAGGTTTTGAGCGATGAGCAGTCCAGGGCATTCTATGATGAGTATGCCGGTCAGTTTGACGCGCTCAATATCAAGATACCGTTCCTGACGGTTGCCGAGACCCTGAAGCTGAAACCGATCAATGCACTGCCTGACGTGAAGGTGCCAATCCTGGTTGTTGCAGCCACGGACGACAGTGTTAACCCGGTATCCGAATCGCACGCACTTTTTGAAGCGGCGAACGAGCCCAAGGAACTGCTTGAGTTGGCGGGTGCCACGCATTACGAAGTATACAAGGGCAAGCCGTTTGAGCAGGTTGCTGCCAGGCAGGTGGAGTGGTTCCGGACATATTTATAGGATGCGCATAAGCAATGGCCGTCGCCTCGCAGGCAGTCCGGCACGCGGATTAACGAATTGGACATGGACAAACATCGACAGCCTTACCGTAACTACGATGCCTTCGCCCGTGTGTATAACACGCACTGGGGGCCGAGGTATGGTGATGCGGCGATGCCCGTGCTCGAGTGCTTGCTCGGTGATCGCCTCAAGGAAGGCAAAAACATACTTGATCCATGTTGTGGCACTGGCCATGTGAGTCAGCGCCTTATCGAAGCAGGTCATGCCGTGGTCGGGATTGATGGTTCCGGCCAGCTGCTGGAGCTTGCCCGTGACAATGCGCCGACTGCTGATTTCCGTTGTGCGGATGCCAGGGATTTTTATCTCGATACACCCCAGGATATCGTGATCTGTCTTAATGACAGCTTAAACCACGTTTTATCCGTAACAGAGCTGGCGCAGGTTTTCCGGTGTGTGTTTGAGGCGTTGGCGCCGGGCGGATGTTTTCTTTTTGACCTCAACCTGGAACACAAGTACTTGTCGTGGCAGTGGAACCATTCCTTTGTCGAAGATGACCTGGTGTGCGTAATCCACGCCAATGCGGACGTATCCGCAAGAGCCGCGTCGTTCAAGGCGATCGTATTCGAACGAGCAGCGGACAATGCCTGGAGTCGGCAGGATGTTGAGCTGGACCAGACCTGGTATGACCTTGACGAGGTGACCGCCTTGCTCGAGTCTGCCGGGTTCCGGAATGTTGAATGCCTGACCCATGAGGGCAAGCCCGTGAGTTTGGAGACAGGCAAGGCGTTCTTTAGCGCATTAAAACCTGGTTCGCATGACTAGAATGGAGATCATTATCCATAGTGGCGAAGTATCCGGGGGCTGGCCGATAGGATTATTGCGCTAGATCGACAGAACATGATGCCTGTCATTGGTGAGGCTGAATTCATAAAGGTAGAGAACCTCCGCCGCAAAGGCCTGGCCAGTCACCCGACTATCATTACAGCGTGGCAGGAGAGTGAACTTGCCGGGTATCTTGAATACTGTCGAAGCTGGGATAACAAACGGGATATCTACATCGCCTCGCTACAGATTCTGCCACCGTACCGGGGCGGATGCTTGCTGGTGAAGTTGTTGCGCCAGGCAAGAACGTTATTGATGTGCGAGTCATTTGATCGCCTGGTAACGGAAGTGCAGGCAACCAATCAACAGGCGCTACGGCTGTACCAAAAACTCGGGTTCTCGATGTGTACGGGTCACGAACAAAAGAAGACCCGAAAGATTGAGGCCACGCCCGCCATATTGCAAAGCGCCCTGATTGACAGGCTTGTGGCCGGGTACGGACGCACTTGTTTGGGCCAGGAGCGCCAGTCCTGGTTTCCCGTTTCCTTTGTCCGTACTATCATTCGCACCAGATTCAATATTTGTGATACCTGCCTCGCGGGTATTCCTGTCCAGTCATTTATGTGAGGTCGAAGCTTCTGTATGAACCCGGTTCTGACATCGGTTGGTTTGCTGGTATGCAGCAATGTTTTCATGACGTTTGCCTGGTATGCACATCTTAAAGAGTTGAGCAGCAAGCCCTGGGTTGTCGCCGCGCTGGTCAGCTGGGGAATTGCCTTGTTTGAATACCTGTTCCAGGTTCCGGCCAACCGGATAGGCTACACCGCGCTCAGTGTCGGCCAGCTCAAGATTATGCAGGAGGTTATTACCTTGTCGGTGTTCGTACCGTTCTCGCTTTTCTATTTGCGCGAACCGCTGAAACTGGATTACCTGTGGGCGGGGCTGTGCCTGCTGGGAGCGGTATTTTTCATGTTTAGGGAGAAGCTGGCGTGATGAGCGAGTCTCTTTCGAGACTGGAGAGATTCTTTGCTGCCAAATGCTTTTCCGGGAATCGTCCCGCTTTCTCAGATGTTTTTGGTGTAATTCGAAAAGCGATCGCAAAGGCAGGCCTGGTAAGTAATGCAGGGGGGTTTGGTGACAATATCGCCTAAGTACTGAAATCATATGCCGCATTTTTTGCAATTTGAAAACGCATTAAGTGTTCGTTCAGGCCCAACCCGTACATTCGTTGCGGACTGATAAACGGCACGCGAGTCACTTGTACGGAAAACCGGTTTTCCAGAACACCAGGGTTGTGAGCGCTGCGGGATGCAGCGAATCGAGGCAACCACCGCTATACTGAAAAATATTCATTTAAAATAGACTGGCTAGTGATTCGCGTCCTGTTGGTGTTTGGTTCCCGTGTGTTGTAATTTCTGCAATTCGGGGTCGTCATGGTGCGATGTGTCGAACAGGAAATCTATGGATCCAGTTCGATCATTCTGATTGAAAAAGTGCAAGAATAGTTTTATTTACAATTATAAATAAAGCGGAAATAAGTGAAGGAGGAATATTGTTATAATTTGTAACAGACACCAATATGTATTATGCAGAAATTAGCAGGAGCTGTATAATTTTACGAGGTATCATGAAGTGGGTATTTTGGGGTGAAGGAATACAGAACTGATTTTTGCAGCTTTTTTCGTCACGACAACGGCATTCTGGAAATTGTTGTTGATGAAGGCATTGAGGTGGATGACAAAAAAACCCAGCAGTTTCTGGATACGATCGCCGCTATTGAACCCAAGGTCGAGCTGGCCCTGGTCAATCGAATTAACAAGTATTCCTATACATTTAAGGCCAATATGATGCTGGCTTCGGCCAGGGTCGTCCCCTACGTTGCAGTTGTTAATTACAAGAGACCTCCGTGGCCGTTGAGCGGTGTATTTTTCCCAAAATTCTATAACCTGGCGTTTTTCGGCAAGTACCAGGAAGCCGAGCAGTGGTTACTGGGAAAAACTCAAAGGAAAAGTGCCTGATTTGATCGGGATCGATCGGGTTCCGGGTCGGACCAGCGTAAGCTCCTGTTTTTCTGTTAAAAACCATTCCAAATCGAGCAGTGTGTCGGCTTAAAAGGCGTGTTTTGAGCACTAAATACCGCCTCTAAGCTGAACTTGTTTGTGCAGTGCTTCGGCATGCGTGTCTGCAATCATGCGGAAAATTTTACCCCGGTAAGTCAGACCACCCATTTTGACGTTGAAACGGCGTTTTTAAGAGGAAAATAAGCTGTATATTTTGGCTATAAATCATTTATATTAAGTAGTTAGACAGGTCCGACCCACAGGCTAGGCCATAGGTCCGACCCGGCAAGTCACGGCAAGTCAGGAGGGGGAATGAGAACGAAAACGATTCGGTTTCTAATTGGTTTAGCGGCTATTTTTCTGATGTCATGCAATGACAGCGACAATTCCGGCGTGGGCAATGGCGTGGGCAATATTGATCTGCCGGAGATTGCGTTTACGGTGGTGGAAGAAGGGTATTACAGTCAGTACGGAAACTCGGTGACTGCACCGATATTGCTGGTCTACGATAATCAGCCGGACTTTGATGCGTTTTGGGCCATGCATAAGTCAGGAGTCTATCCACCCAGTCCGGCGCCGGCAGTCGATTTTTCAGTTGATAGGGTGCTGGTGGTGATGGACAGCATAGAAGGTTCCAGCGGCTACACTTTAACCATTCAGAGAATTGTCGATTCCGGCAGCATACTGTCAGTTTACGCCAGCAAGGTCATTCCAGGCAGTGGTTGCTTTGCATTAACTATATTGACCCAGCCTTACCAGATAGTGACGATTCCGACAACCAGCCAGGCAATCAGTTTCAATCTGATCCAGACGATACGCAGCTGTTGACAGCTGGCACTGATGCTCAGCGGTAAGTTGCTTAATGCCTGAACTTCGCGCCGTGCTGAAAGTCAAAGTCGTGCCGGGTTCATCAAAAGACGCCATAGTCGGCTGGATGGGCGATGAATTGCGCATCAAGGTGATGGCACCTCCCGAGAAGGGCAAGGCCAACCAGGCGGTTATCAGGTTGTTGGCCAAGGCGTTGAAGCTGTCGCGAGACAGCATACAAATTGTTTCCGGCGAAACATCGCCGCACAAGCAGGTTGAGATTACCGGCCTGTCATTGGACGCGGTTTTCCTGGCGCTCGGGACCGGGCCGGGAACTGATTCATAAACACAAGCCAGTGCTGCTGATCAGGATCTGAAGATTTGTTTCGGCCCCCGCGGTTGTTTATTTGACCACTGTTCTTCGTAATCACCCTGGCTGAATTCATCAATAATGCGACGCCAGAAATGCTGTGCGGGCAGGTTCAGTTCCTGCTGGGCGATATGCCATTCGCCCGGAAACATGCGAAATAGTTGATGGGCGACTGCCCGGCCAGCACCACGTTTTCGGCAGCTTCTCACGATAAAGAACTCGGCGATGGAGTAGCAGTCCGGACCCAGTTCCCGCACCAGCGCAAAGCCGGCAACCTTGCCGTTGATCAGCACGGTAAAGGGATGGCGGTCGGTATCCGTCCAGTAGCAATCGAAATACGGGTCCGTGCCAAAACGCCCCGAGTCATCCGGCATGGCGTCATCGAAGATACTCAAGTCATGGCGATACAATTCCACCAGGTTCCGCAGTACATGTTTTTTCGCTTCCGGGGTGATCTGCACGTCGATGTTTATGGCATATTCCTTCCGGCTTTGCAGCTGCCCGGGTAACCGATATTCGCGATTTTCCGGTTCGGCATTGTAGCGGAAATAACCTACCCTGTGTGGCGACCAAAGGGTGACGAGCCTGGGTCACAGGATAAGTTGTCGCGTATCGAACGTTTGCCCGATGCATTCGGATGCCGAGCAAGGCAATCTCTCGATGGTTGCTGCACTATTGCAGCGGCACTGATCGTTCACCCGGGGATTGCTGCAGCCATGACGACCCTGAAACTTTTCCTGGCGATTCTCCTGGCCGTATTTGGGCAACTGGCTGTATTTGGCCTGGTGTTGCTGGTACGGCGCTGGCAGGTGTACCGTCAGCTGAAGCAGCAATGCTATGGCGCGGTTCCTGCTGCGACACTGGTATCAACAACGTCCTGGCAGGACTGGCGACCCCTGCGCGTGCAACGCAAGGTTTTTGAGGATGCGGCGCATTCAGTTTGTTCGTTCTATCTCGAGCCGGCAGATGACTATTCCTTGCCCGCCTATCGACCGGGGCAGTACCTGACCTTCCGGTTTTCCGTTGCTGTTCCGGCTGCAGGCTCTGTTGCAACTGAGATGCGCCCGGCCATACGCTGCTATTCGCTTTCTGACAAACCTGGTCAGCGCTACTACCGAATCACGGTAAAGAAAGTTCAGCCCGCCGGCCTGGTGTCCGGCCATTTACACGACCAGGTCAGTGAAGGCGACATGCTCGAGGTAAAATCCCCGGCCGGGCACTTTTACTGGTCACCGGAAGTGGAGGAGCCCATTGTGTTGATTGCAGGCGGCATTGGTATTACGCCGGTATTAAGCATGTTGTATTCGCTGCTGGAACATGATCCGGATCATGAAACCTGGTTTTTTTATGGCGTGCGTAATGGTGCGGAGCACTTGTTCAAGTCGGAATTGCAGGATCTGGCTGTATCCCATCCCAGCCTGAAACTGAAAGTATGTTACAGCCGCGCTGATGAGACCGATGTGCGTGACCGGGATTATCAATTTGACGGGCGGGTGGACATCAGCTTGTTGCGCCAGGTGCTGCCACTGAAGTCATTCCGATTTTATATCTGTGGGCCGAAAGCAATGATGGAAAGCCTGGTGCCGGCCCTGGAAAGTTGGGGTGTGCCTGATCATCAAGTGCATTACGAGGCCTTTGGCCCGGCCACGATTAATCGACCATCCTCTACCCGGAGTATTGCCAGCAGTGTTGCTGCTGAAAAGGCCGGAAAAGCCCTGACTGTCCGCTTCAGTCAATCCGGCAAGCTGGTGCAATGGGATGACCGTTATTCCAGCTTGCTTGAGTTGGCGGAGCGCAATGGCATCAAGCCGGATTTTGGTTGCCGTGCAGGAAGTTGTGGCAGTTGCCAGACAGTTATCGAATCCGGAGAAGTGCATTACAACCAGGAGCCTGATGCCGATGTACCGGCAGGCGCCTGCCTGTTATGCATCAGTCGACCGGAAACCGACCTGACGCTGGCGGGGTAGCAACATGATGCGCTCACTGATGCTTCGCGAAGTGCTGCCGTTCCTGTTCATGCTGAGCATGCTGTTTGTCGGTATTATCGCAGTTGATCAATTGTTGCATGTGCTGGACCTGGTCTGGGTGGGACGCTACCTGGGGATTCCAGGGGTGTTGCTGATCCTGTTGGCGTTTATGTATTCGTTGCGAAAACGACGCATCATAACGCTTGGCAAGGCATCATCATGGTTGCGCGCACACGAAGCCATGACCTGGACCGGCTCATTGCTCATCCTGGTACATGCCGGCGTGCATTTCAACGCAGTACTGCCGTGGCTGGCAACCCTGGTCATGACCGTCAATGTCATCAGCGGTCTTGTTGGCAAGTTTCTTCTTGATCGTTCGCGACGCGAGCTGGAGGCCAGGAAGAGTGCGATGACAGGTCGTGGCATGAGTGAAGCGGATATTGAGCGCACGCTGTTCTGGGACGCGGTAACGCTCGAGCTGATGAAAAAATGGCGCGCCGTGCATTTCCCCATCACCCTGGCATTTGTGGTACTGGCGCTGGGTCACATCATCAGTATCTTTCTGTTCTGGCAGTGGCGCTGATGAAACCGGTAACCATAATTATCTGGCTCAATCTTGCTGCCATCGCGGTACTGGTGATGGTGTACCCGCAGTTGATGATCAGTCCCGGCGCATTGCTGGAGGGCCATGCTGATTTGACCGGGGACTGTTTTGCCTGTCATACACCGTTTCTGCGCAGCGCCCCGGAAAACTGCATCGCCTGCCACAAGCTTGACGACATTGGTATACGGACAACGACAGGCAAAAAGATTGAGAAAAAACCAGGACAGGTACCGTTTCACCAGCGGCTGATGGAATCGGATTGCGTTGCCTGTCACAGTGATCACCAGGGCGTGAAAGTGTATCGCTTGATCCACCGGTTCTCGCATGACCTGTTAAAGGAATCGGGACGTGAGCAATGCAAGGCCTGTCATGACAAGCCCGATGATACCTTGCATCAGCCAATTACCATGAACTGTAATGCCTGCCATGAAACCGGAAAGTGGACACCGGCGGCATTTGATCATAACCGTTATTTCACGCAATCAGGGAGCCGTGATTGCCTGGATTGCCATAAACCGTATGATGATCGCCTGCACCGAAACAGTCGCGCTGCCTGTGACAGTTGCCACACTACACGCGAATGGGTGCCGGCAAAGTTTGATCATCGAAGTTACTTCAGTGCTACCAATGACAGGCTGTGTTCCGGTTGTCATGCCACGCTTGACGACAGGCTTCATCGTCAATTACGGGGAAGCTGCGACAGTTGTCATACTATCGAGGCATGGAAGCCGGCGACGTTCGACCACGACGACTACTTCCGGTTTGACCGGCACCATGATACGGAGTGTGAAACCTGTCATACGGGTCACGATTACAGTAAATACACATGTTATGGCTGTCATGAGCACAGTCCTGCCGGGGTGAGGGAGGAGCACATGGAGGAGGGTATTCGTGATTTTAGCCAGTGTACAGAATGTCATCGTAGTGGCGATGAGCATGAAGCGGAGCGAATCTGGAAGCAGAAGCGCGGCTTGTCCTCCGGAACAAAGTACGATGACTGATGCCGGCTGACTGGTACCAGGAGCGTGGTCCCTGGCCCGGGATTTTACCACTCAATAGTGATGACTATTTGATCATTGAACAGGCCCGGTATCGCTTTTTGTTCTGCCGGGATGATCCCGTAGACAGTGTGACGATTGATCATCTGGCCACTGACGCCGGACATGGCTGTGCTTCCGGATGTACCATCACCCCAGATACGTGTTCCGGCGGCATCCTGGTACAGGTTGTAGCGAAGAGTATCCTTGTCGCTCTTTAATGTGCGATTAAACCCGTTTGCGAACAGGCCGGCATCAAGTGATATGTTATAGGGAATACCGGGTACGTCACAGCTGACATTTATGAATGTAGTGGTGCGTAGTGGTGTCGGGCTTAATATGTCATAACTGCCAAAGCGGACCGGGGCGATGGCCATGTCGCAGTCCTGGGCCATGACGTTGGCAGCAAGGATTGCCGGTAACAGTGCGATCAGGTTATTGTGCTTCACAGTACACCTCGTCAAGATAGACCATCATTTCCTCTGATTCCGGAATGGCAAGCGAAAACCGGCATTCCCTGTTCTTGCTGTATAACCTGGCCTTGTATGTTCCAGGCGCAAGGTTCTCCATGTAGAACTCGCCACCCTTGCCAAGAATCGTTCGAATTACAGACTGGTGAAGCGACAATTCAAGACCCCAGTATTCAGCCGGGGTTCGGCTCGCGCCTGAAAGTACATATGCGTGTCCTGTAAACCCCTGGATACGATTGATAAAAAACGGTGCAATACCACCACCCCGGTATGGAACAAATACGTGTTGCTTGAGATTCTTGATGCTGTAATTGACCGGAATATCCCTGTCATTTATGGAAATTTCGTTATGGTAGTAGGATATCAGCCCCGGTACGATGGCTTCGCCATCACGATTGGTAACAGCAACCGGCTGATTATTGTGCTTGATTCCAACACCGGGCAGTTTGCCTACGCGTACAAGGGCGAAGCTGTCGAGGATGGGGCGGCTAAGGTACAGTGATGAGTTGATCAGGGAAATGGCGCCGGCGATTCCGGCTTCATGCCGTTTTTGCAGACCATCATCCTGGTAGCGCGCATTATATTCTGCGTGGCTGCCATGGTAGAACAGTTGTGCATTGTATTTATCCAGGCGATCCTGTTCCTCATCATCCAGGCGGTTGGCGCTGAGCCGGTAACCGATCCCGCTTCCCAGTGGCGTATTTTGATTTAGGTGTATTGCCCTGGCCCGGTTGCCTTCAGTTGACCCGTACTGCACTGCCCCGGTTTTTCCCGTGCCCAGGGAAAGAGTCAGGCCGGCGAATATTCCCCTTTCTATATCCGTAGACCGGGTTCGGGTGCTGCGCAGATGAAAAGACAATGATTTCGACAGCTTGCGTGTATAGAACACGGTCGTACGTGTGAAATCCTCGTCAATGTGCCGATCAACCGTGCCGCGGGTAATGGCAATAGACCCGAGTGTGTCATTCCTGTAGCCAATCCCGATCAGTTTCTCCATGCGCGAACGGTCCCGGTTTTCATCCAGGCTTAACGTGACGTATTGCCGTGACATGCCCTTGGCAAACATCCTGAGACTCAGATTGTCATGAAACAGGCTGACACCCAGCGAAGCGGCCTGCCCGGAGCTATCTTCCTTGTCACTGATTGCCAGAGAGATGTCTGTTTCACCGGAGCTGCCAAGGAGAAACTTTGCATCAATGCCGACATTCACAATATCCCGATCGACTTCTGTTCGAAAGCCCGAGGTGAAGCGGTCTGAAATACCTGTGCGATGAAACGCAACAATGGCCGGGTCAGTGTATGTGGAATCTTCGTCACCAAAGTGCACACGCTTGTAGCCGATATTGTAAGAGTATTCGTGAACCCCGGACTTGAGAAGACTGTAGGATGTATAGAAGGGTTCAGTGATAACGTGTTCACGGCCAAAGACATCACGAATCACGATTGTGATTTCACCGGAACCGGCAGAGTTGGGTGGATTGACGAACTCAAATTCACCGGGAAGCAAATGCTCCCGTTTCATAAGCAACCCGTTTATATACAGCTCGACTTCTGATGGCATTTTCAGGATTCCGGAAATACCCAGTTCCGGAGACTTGACGAAGTAAGGGTCAATTGAAAAATGTTTTGAAATACTCAGGCCACCGTACAAACCGCCGCCACCCAGTGCCCCTGAGTACGCACTGAAATCACCGAGAATAATTCGCCGCAGTTTGCCCGGGTTATCACGGGTAGCGTGGGTCATCAGTCTTATGGACTGGGTATCGTGTTCATTTTTCGCATGAAGGAATCCTGAATACAGAAATACGTTATCGAGATGTATGCCGATCTCCCAGGGCAGGGATGTGGCGGGCGCCATTCCTTCCTGCCCCAGGCTCTGAAAGCTGTAATTCAGAAACGCGCTGTTGTCATGTGTCTCGACAGGATTCAATTGCCTGGTATGGGTGAGATTGATGGTCTGTTTTTTGAATAGACCGGGTTTCGCCGATAAAATCAGGATTGCCTGCTTATTATCGATTGAGTATGTCAGCTCTGGATGCAGCGAATCAAGAGCAACCAGGCCCTGCCGGTTTTCCTGTAACCCGGGCGGCAGGTTTTCTATACCAATCTGGCCAAACAGGTCCCGGGAAAAGGAAACCTTGCCCTTGTCACTGATGTCAAAAAAGTGTTCTCCCTTGTCGGTGGAGTTTAGCTGAATTTTCATCACCACGGTGTCCGCCAAAACAGGAACAGCAGGAAGCATGGTCATCAAAAGCACATATGCAATGTTCGCCCACAGCTGAACAGTTATCCTGTGTATGGCTGTGTGGGGATACATGTCAGGAGACTCGCCGGCAATGTTATGTTCGCATCACCCTCCCGGTGTACTGGCGGTGGCCGGGTCGTGCTGCGGATCGACAGGAGCCGGGCTGATCGAAGGGGGTTTGGGCTTGACGGGGTGCGCCGGGATGGTCAAGTGTCCTCCTGGCGAGGCGATTGATGGTTTAATGGTCTTCCGTGCCGGCCAGCGACATTGTTCCGTACCGGGCATATTGACGCTAGCTTCAAGTTTTTGATCACCAGCTTCAACAGATGTCTTGATTAGCTTGCTCTTGCCGCATTGCTGTTCAGGCACCATGACGGCAAAGCTTCGGGTCTTGCCGGGCAGAACATACCAGCCTCGACCAACTGTCTCAAACATGCTCGATTGGCTGGCGTCCATGCCAGTCAGACGGATGTCACCTACTATAAAATGTGCAGTACCGGTGTTTTGGACTGAAACCCTGACTGCGCCATCGGAAAGTGTGGTGCTGACCAGTGATGCCTCAGGCGCAGCGCCCCTTGCTTTTATGAAAACCGGGACACCTATCTGCAGCGCCAGGATTAGTCTTGCTCCTTTTTCCGGGGCATCGTTTACCGGCAGTTCCGTCAGAAACAGGCGATATGAAGTTTCGACTTCCTGGTCCCTTTGTCCCTGGAATCCTACCCGTATTACCTGTTCTGAATGCTCTGCGATTGTAACGATCCTGGGAAAGAACAGGATGTCGCGGGTGTCCTCGTAAATATCCTCCCCGGTCTTGTCCTGCAACCATTTTCTGGCGTTAACCTGTATTGTCACTGGACGATCTTCATTGTTGATTATTGTCAATATCGATGTTCGGGCATCGTTATCAAAAAACAGTCGTAGTGGCAGTACGCGGAAGGAGCCGGAGTGGACAGGAACGGAGATTGTCAATCCGATAAGGACTGTAGCGGCTATCAGGAGTGTTTTTTGCATGGCTGCCCCCGTTATTATTCATTGTTCATGACTGCAGCCTGTGCAGAGTCTCTCTGCACAGGCCCTGGGTTACAGATTGTCAATGGCTAGTAGTGAACAGAAACCGTTACAGTGTCCTGATAGAAACCGGGAACCTGCATTGGCAGGAAGCTGTAGTTACTGTAGCCATAGACGATGCGAAGTTCATCCACTCCTGTGCCAACACCGGCAATACTCGTACCTTTCGTGGTGGCTGCAAAATCCTGGTCACCCCAGAAGTCATTCCAGGTGCCGATCTTGTGCAGACCGTAGATGATCAGATTGCCCAGGCCGTCGCCCATGCGGCGCTCCAGGGCATTGCTCACGTTCAACCCTCCATCCATGGCAATGTTGTAGGCAACCGTGGGTGAACAGGTCACTCTTATTGAGCCTTCAGCGGTGTTGACGGAATTGGTATGGATTCCGAAATCGACCGGGGTAGTGGATACAAGGCACAATGGCTCGACCGTGGCACTAACATCAAGTGAGCCGGTGGCCGTTCCGGCTTGTGCCGGTCCGATCAGCGCCACGCCTGTCAAGGCGACGGCGCCGGTAAACAGATGTTTGGTTAATTTCATGTTGATCTCCTTGTCAAATAGGCATTGAGCATCCGGGTAGTCCCCCGCCTGGCGACAGCTGTCCTGAATTGATTCGTCGGAGGATGCGGTAATGCTACATGACCGGGAGTTACAGATTGGTTACCGATATCGGTGCGCGTTATTGTGATTCAGCGAATGAATAACAATCATCCAGGGGCAATAATCCGGTTATTCCTGGTAACGAATACGCTGTTTTCATGAAATACGATTAAATGATTTCTGTTTCGTGCCGGTGTTTCTGCATCGGAAGCAGAATTCATCCGCTTTTCCGGTATCGCCCCTGCGGAAACTGTCATAGAGTGCTCGCAGCTCCCGGGAAGGCGAAACTCCCAGGACCGTGAAAAGCGTTTCACGACAACGATGAAATACTGCCAGCGCTTTTGCCCTGTCCCCGTTTCCCGCGTAACATAACATGAGTCCACGATACAACGATTCCGCCAGCCCGTCTGTTTCAAGTGCCGTCTCATACGTGATGATCGATTGCTCGCAATTTCCCGTGTATCGATAGTAACGACCGAGAGCGTGCAATGCCCTGATATACTTGCTCCTGAGTCTTTCCCGCATCAACAGGTCCCATGCCTGCGGTTCCTCAACCCCGAGGAACGGGCCTTTGTATAACTTGATGGCGCGTTCGAGCCTGTTAGCGACGTTCCAGTCGGAATGTTCTGTATTGAGGTTGATTGTATCTCCAATCAGGCGCTCAAATTGCCAACTGTCAATCCAGCAGAATTCCGGGCTCAGCGACAGTTTTGCATCACGGTGTTCAAGTGCGTTGATCTTGCGGAGCAGTTTCCTGAGCCGATGTAATGTTGTCGCGAGCGCCCTGTGCGCTGCGTCTCCGTCATGACCCGGCCACAGGGCATCCGAAAGGTGGGCTTCGCCCACTTCCCGGCCACCAAAAGCGACAAGTGCTTTCAACAGTTCCAGGGGTTTTTTCTTGGACTTGGTTGTGAAGTGAACCGGTTGATTGTTCAGAACAAGAGAAAATCGTCCCAGGGTATAGATTCGAACATCAAATCCCGAGCCACTGTCAACATTCTTCGGGGGATCGTAATCATGAGTCAGTACCGGTGCGAGCTTGCGATTACCGGTCAGCGGGAGACCCAAAATGACGATTTCATCGCCCGGGATGTACCTGGATTCCGGTGAGCCGTTTTTGCAGTGCTTGCGTTTTAGGGATCGTGTGGCCGAATGTCCCGGTCGGTGAGTATAATGCAAATGCGATTCAGTCATGCTGGTTGGCCCGTCTTGATTCCGGTTATTAAGGACATCGTCGCGCCAATGTGTCGTTTTGGGGAATTCCTCGGCTTCCTGCTCAGGTAATTGCCGGGTACGCCGGTCAATACAGGTTATTATGGTACTTGTGGCAATGTGCGAGAAACGGTGTACTTAATTAACATGACGAGAGTGCATGTGCTTTGACCCTAGTCAAGGAATACACGGCGACGAGGTCGGTTTATTGTTGGTCGTGATGTTGCGGGCAAGTGGAGACGGCTTATGAATAAACCGGTTGTTGCAACGCGCGCACCAGCTATCGGTGTCAGAATCCTGCAGCTATGGCAGCGGTTGTCGCCGCTACCAGGCGGTCGCTGGATGTTCAGTCGCCTGCTTGGCTGGATGGCTCCCTATACCGGAACCATAAACGCCCGTGTCCAGGATCTTGGCCCCGGGCACGCACGCGTTTCAATTGCGGACCGGCGCAAGCTACGGAACCACCTAAACAGTATTCATGCCATCGCGCTGATGAACGTTGGTGAAGTGACCACAGGGCTGGCGCTGATGGCCGGGTTGCCGGCCAATGTGCGTGCCATTATTACGGGATTATCAATGGATTATTTCAAAAAAGCGCGTGGCCCGCTGGTGGCCGAGGCGATCACGCGGCAACCTCCCGTTAACGACGAAATCGAACACGAAGTGATAGCCGATATACGTGATCAGTCGGGAGATGTCGTGGCGCGCTGCACCGCCCGGTGGCGATTGGGATTGATACCTGATGAATAATAATGATCGTCAGACAGCGCTCACGCGTCATGCCGGGGTGCAGCTGCCGCTGATTTGTGGCCCCATGTATCCGTGCAGCAACCCGGAACTGGTTGCCGCAGTTTCCGAGGCCGGTGCGCTGGGTATTGTTCAGCCCATTTCATTGACCTTTGTTCATGGTTACGGGTTTCGTGATGGTTTGCGTTATATCCGGCGACTCACCGATAAGCCTGTCGGCATGAATGCATTGATCGAGAAAACATCAAAACGTTACCATGAGCGAATGCTGCAATGGGTGGATATTGCCCTGGAAGAGGGTGTGCGGTTTTTTATCACGTCTTTGGGCAAGCCGGACTGGGTAGTAGAGCGGGTACATGCAGTTGGCGGCATCGTCTACCATGATGTAACTGAGCGCAAATGGGCTTTGAAAGGCTTGGACGGCGGCGCTGATGGATTGATTGCTGTCAACAGCCGTGCCGGAGGTCACGCTGGCGCCAGGTCAGCGGCGCAACTTTATGATGAGCTTGGCGACCTCGGGTTGCCACTGGTTTGCGCCGGTGGTATCGGTAACGAAACAGACTTTGCAGAGGCAGTGAGCCTGGGTTATGCCGGTGTGCAAATGGGGACGAGATTTATTGCCACTGTTGAATGCACGGCATCGGAAGTCTACAAGCAAGCCATAGTCCGGGCGACTGAAAACGATATTGTCCTGAGTGAGCGCGTTACCGGTGTACCTGTGGCAGTCATCAATACGCCCTTTATTAAAAAGACCGGCCTCAAGACCGGGCGACTGGCGGCGTGGCTGTTGCAAGGCAAGCGGACACGTTACCTGGTGCGCGCTGTGTATGCATTGAGATCATTGTATCGACTCAAGCATGCCTCCCTGGACAAGCAAGGCAGCGTGGAATACTGGCAGGCCGGTAAAAGTGCCGGCCATGTGCAGACTGTTGAACCAGTTGCCCGTATTATTCAGCGCTTTGCCGCGTCATGGAAATGACTGAAACCGGGAAAACTGATTGCCGGGCGCCACCGTATTTGATTTAGTGGGCGCTGCACCGACAGCCAGCTGCCGGGCAAAGACAATCAATAACAACATGGGACGGGGAGTAACATGAAAAACTATATTATGGCATCACTGTTGCATGCCAGCGGTGTCCTGGCGAGCGCGCTGGTTCTGCTCGGAGGCGGGATGGTTATCACCTACGAATCCGTTGCGGACCTGGCGCTGGGTATTGCCATACTGAGCGCGGGCTTTCCCATGTGGATTTCGGTAGTGGCCAATGCCAGGCGTTACCGGGTGTCCGAATGGTACAGCGCGCTGTCCCTGGCGGTGATGTTATTTGCCGCAACCATGACTGGCTGGTACTTTTATTCATAGCCGGGACGGCCTGTCTCAAGGAGTATTTTGGCAATAAAATATAGTATAAAACAATGAGTTAACTATTATTGATGACGAAGTGCCGGTTTTAAGCAAAAGAATAATTCCGTAAATATTGAAAATGAGAATCATTCTCAATAGACTCCGCTCCTCGATTCACTCGATCAGGATCTATAAGAATGTTTTTCCGTGTTGTTCCGATGCTGTCCTTGGCAGTAACGATTTTTACTCCATTGTTCACGGCACAGGCTGCCGATCTGACACCGATCCAGGCGCTCGGCAAACAACTGTTTTTTGATGCGCGACTGTCATCGCCGGCAGGGCAATCATGTGCTCACTGCCATTCGCCGCAGCATGGTTTCAGCGATCCCCGCTCAGATCGGTTGCCGGTATCTGAAGGCGTGCGCCCGGGACGATTTACGCCGCGCAACGCACCGACTGTGACTTACCTCGCGCGGGCGCCGGAGTTTCACTTCGACAAGAAACAAGCGCTGCATCGGGGCGGGTTCTTTATGGATGGCCGAGCCGCCACGCTGGAGCAGCAGGTGCTGGGTCCCGTGATGAGCCCGGTCGAAATGGCCAATACCGGCAAGGCCGATATCGTCAATCGACTCAACAATTCCGGTTATACCAGTCAATTTCGCCACGTATTTGGCACGGAGGTATTGAGCCAGGAGCAAAGCGGAATTGATGCCCTGGCCCTGGCGTTGGCGGCATATGTTCGCAGTACCGAGCTAAACAGTTTCAGTTCAAAATATGATGCCTATCTCGCCGGCCAGGTCAGGCTGACCCAGCAGGAGCTTCGCGGGCTGAGATTGTTTGAGGATGAAAAGAAGGGTAATTGCGCCGCTTGTCATCCGAGCCGGCCGGACAATGGCGCGGCACCGCTGTTCACGGATTTCAGTTACGACAATCTTGGTGTGCCGGCCAACCCTGCGAGCCCGTTCTATACCCAGGATCCGCAGTTTAATGCCGATGGTAAACGCTATATTGATACCGGGCTGGGCAAGATCCTCAACGATGCTACCGGCAATGGCAAATTCAAGGTGCCAACGTTGCGAAATATTGCCCTGACTGCACCCTACATGCATAACGGTGTGTTCGGTTCCTTGCGCGAAGTAGTGGAGTTTTATAATGCACGCGATGTCAGTAGCAAATGGGCCGCAGCGGAAGTCAGGCGGAACATAAACAAGGATGAGCTGGGTGACCTGGGGCTGACCGACCAGGAGATAGATGACATTGTTGCGTTCATGAAAACACTGACTGACGGCTACAGCGCCGTTTCCCCTGTGAAATGTTGCGAGTAAGTGTTTATCAGCTTGTCTCGTGCCAGCCTGTCAGCGGAATTTCCCCTGATCAATAGGCGACAACATCTGCCACAGATGAGGGTCTCCAGGCCTGGACATCACCGAGCCCGGTATTACCGGAACGATTCCGGGTCAGACATGAAAGCTGTCGGCAAAAAACTGTGTCAATAATCATGGGTGCCGGTTATTGTCATCGCTGAAGAAAACCAGGCTGGGACCAACAGGCTTTAAAATACATGGCCATGAAAGGCTGGTTCCGGTTTCTGATATTTTGCACCAAATCGAACTATTGATCCGTATCCGGGAGTCAGTATGGTGAGGTTTGTGATTGTGTTGGTGATACTGGTATTGATTGTATATATAGGCATATGCCTGTTGTTGTATTTCAATCAGCGTACCCTGATGTATTACCCGGTAACCGGAAACCGGCCGGGAGTCGCTCAAACAATTCGACTGGAATTGCCGGCGGCCAGTCTGAACGTATGGGTGTTGAACCCCGGTCACGTAGATGCCATTCTGTATTTTGGCGGCAACGCGGAATTCACCGGGCTGAACGGCCCGGAATTTACGCGCCTCTTTCCCGATCATACGGTTTACCTGACGGATTACCGGGGTTACGGTCAGAGCACCGGTCATCCGACGGAACGGCATTTATACGCAGATGCCCTGGCCTGGTATGACCGGGTAGCCGGGCAGCACAGGTCAGTTGCGGTTATTGGTCGGAGCCTGGGCGCATCAGTCGGCGCATGGTTGTCGGCTAACAGGCCGGTCTCGCGCCTGGTTTTGGTGACACCGTTTTCCAGTGTGGTATGTGTTGCCCGGCGTCATTACCCGCTGTTGCCGGTGCGATGGTTATTGCGGGATCGCTATGACTCCGCTTCGATTGCCAGCCGGATATTGGTACCGGTGTTGCTGGTTATGGCAGGACATGATGAGGTAGTGCCGCGGCAATGCAGCCTGGCGCTATTGAGACAGCTGGATGCGCCTCGTGTTCAGTCGGCCACTCTCGATCAGGCCGGCCACAACGATCTTTCAGATTATGCCGAATATGCTAATCTGTTGAGGAATTTTCTAAATGTCAGTGTTTTGTAAGGGGTAGTGCAGGACATTGACGCCACGTTGTCATGCGAAGGCGCAGCATGGAGATAATGATAAGAAGAGTGCGCAAAGAGGATGCGGACGAGATTTGCGACGTTATTGAATCGGTGGCGCTGGAGAAGGTTTTTCTTGCCACCCTGGATCGGCCGTCACTGGAATCCACGCAATCATTTATTCAGGATAACCTGGAAAAGGGTTATCCGCATCTTGTTGCCGAACACAACAACAGGATTATCGCTTGGGGTGATATTACTTGCCCGTTTACCCGACCGCCTTATATGCACATAGGCCGCCTCGGCATGGGCGTGCTCAAGGAATACCGCGGCCAGGGAGTTGGCAATCGCCTGCTGACTCACCTGGTAGAGGCGGCCTGGGCGTATGGATTCAGACGCCTGGACCTGGAGGTGTTTGCCGGAAACGAGGCGGCGATCAATCTGTACCTGAAACATGGTTACGAGGTTGAAGGGCGCAAGAAATACCTGAGGTACCTCGATGGTGAGTTTGAGGATACCCTGGTGATGGCCCAGTATCGAATCTGACGGGTCGGCCGGGACGGGTCGGTTCGGGGCGCAACAAAAAAGCCCCTCCATGGGGAGGGGCCGGAATAGTGAAGCTCCGAGGAGCAGCGACTTATTTGCCGCCCTTGGCTTCTGCAACACATTCCTTGATGAACGCGTCGCGCTCACCAGCATCAGTAATACCAGCATCCTGCGCTTCTTTTGCGCAGTTTTCTTTTACTTCCTGATCAGCGTCTTCAGCCCAGGCTGGTGTTGCCAGCATGCCGGCGATCAGAGCAATCATACCCATTTTTACAACAGAATTTGCCATGGTTGGCCTCCCATAAGAGTCAATAGTGCGGGTTGCATAAAGGCCAGCCGACAGCGACACGCCCGTGTGCCTTCAGCGCTTGTATAGGGAAAAAAACCGGATGCGTACAGTGAAATTTTGTGATTACATCAATCGGTTTTTTCGATCAATCGAGGGCGCCAGGCTTGGATATAGAGGTTCTGAAAACGTTTCTGGAAGTAAAACGTACCCGGCATTTTGGCCGCGCCGCAGAGAATCTTTTTGTCAGCCAGTCAACCGTCAGCGCCCGCATCAGCCTGCTTGAACAGCTCGTCGGCAGCCCACTGTTTCTGCGAGTGCGAAACGACTTGCAGTTAACCCCGGCCGGTCGGCACCTGGTACCGTTTGCCGAAAGTATTTCTGCCACCTGGAGACGCGCGCGACAGGAAGTCGCAATCGGTGATCAGTTTGAACAGCTGCTGGTTGTCGGTGGCATGCCCAGCATGTGGGATATCGTGCTCAACCGGTGGCTGACCGGCCTGTTCGACCGGTTCCCGGAGCTGGCGGTAATCGGCGAGGTGAAACAAAGCTCGGAGTTGATGTCGGCATTGTTTGAGCGCGCCGTTGATATTGCCTTTATGTTTGAAGCGCCGCGACCGAGGGGCATTGTTGCGGTCGAGCTGGCGGCAACACCCCTGGTGCTGGTGTCGTCACGTCCGAACCAGGCCATGCAGCAGGCGGTGGCGCAGGATTATGTATACGTAGACTGGGGCGGCATGTTCGCGCGTCGCCACGCGGAACTGTTTCCGGAGATCCCCAGCCCGCGTTTGCGAATGGAGCAGGGCAGGTTGGCGCGAGATTTTGTTCTGCAGCGTGGCGGCAGTTGTTACCTGGCGCGCCCCATGGTGGAACAGGACCTGCTGGAAGGCCGCCTTTTCGAGGTGGAGGCGCCGGTAATTACGCGAAGCGCCTCGGCGCTGTTTCATGAAACCAGCGACAAACGTGACTTGATCATGCGGGCGCTATCCATGCTGCCTGTCGAAGACAGGCAGGCAGTTGGCAGTCCGGCCTGATCCCGGGCTGCTGGAGCTACAGTCCTATCAGTTCAGCGTGAAGCCCCTTGTTTTCGGCAATTCGGACAAACCGGGATGAATTAATCTTGTCCGGATCATACGCAATGGTCATGAGATGAGGTGTCTTCTCATCATAATCCGCAGCCATTACGCCAACGTTGTGCAACAGGTCATCACGCAAGCTTTCGCGATCAGCGTGATTGGTGTTCTCATCAATATGCAGTGTGATATCAACCATTTTGTCGCTCATGGTTCAGCCCTCCGTCACCAATACACTCGGGAAATACTGCACCCCGTATCAGGCCACAAGCCGCCGTGCATTGCCTTGACAGCCATCAAGGAAGCCATGCTGACATGATTACCTTGCCAGGTCATATTCCGGGCTCTGATTCGCTGAATTTTGCTGATACCATGCAAGCGTTTTCTGACCGAGGGCGGGATGTTGGACGTGTTGTCATTTGAAGTATTGGCATTGTTGTGTCTCGTCGCCGGACTGGCCGGGTTTGTTGATGCCATCGCCGGCGGCGGCGGCTTGCTTACCATACCTGCCCTGATCTGGGCCGGGTTGCCACCGGTCCAGGCTTTGGCCACCAACAAGCTGCAGGGAACCTTTGGTACCCTGTCATCGAGCATTACTTTTTTCCGGATGGGTCGGATACAGTTACGGGAGATCAGCCTGGCGGTAGTGTTGACCTTTATTGGTTCGGCAACCGGAACCGTTCTGGTGCAGTACCTGCCCGCCGGCTTCCTGGTCAACATGATTCCCTGGTTGCTGGTACTGGTGGCGATCTATACGGTGTTTTCACCGCGCATGGGAGACGAGGACAGGCATCAACGAATAGGTCGCGCCAGTTTTGCTTTCGTGGTTGGTTTTAGTGTGGGCTTTTATGATGGATTTTTTGGGCCGGGAACCGGTTCATTTTTTGGCATCGCCTTTGTAGCGCTGCTGGGTTATAACCTGACCCGGGCAACGGCGCATGCCAAGGTACTTAATCTCACCAGTAACGCGGCATCGTTGTTGTTTTTTGCGCTTGGCGGAAAAGTGTTGTGGTCTGTTGGACTGGTGATGGGTGCGGGGCAAATGCTGGGTGCATGGCTGGGTTCACATATGGTGATTCGCAACGGCAGTCGTATTGTCAGGCCGATCCTGTTCATAGTCAGTGTTGCCATGGCGATCAAGGTCTATGTCAGCAGTTGATCAGCCGGTGCTGTTGCCCGGATCGCTGGCCGCCCGTGACAGTGACCGTTTTGCCGAGATATTGAAGGCCGAGTTACTCGAGCTCGAACCGGGAACGCTGCCTTTGCATCAATGCCTGGTGCACGGCAATCAGGTTGACGAATCGGATATTGCGATTTCAATATTGAAAACAACGCGCGAACCGGGTTCCCTGGCTGCCCGTATTGGCGTCATGTTTTCCGAAATTGACGCTGGCGGAAGTTGCGGATTTGAACCCGCAGCCGGCAATGCATATTGCGAAATCCGGGTGATCATTGAACTGGATACGGCACGAGCGACATTTGCGGTCGTGCAGGATTGACCTGGCAACGATGCAATGGAGATGTTATGGCCTACACATTAATTATCGGAAACAAGAACTATTCATCGTGGTCGTTGCGTCCGTGGTTCTGGATGAAGCAGGCGGGTATCGAATTCACGGAAAAGCGACTGGCGTTATTTACCGATGATTACCGGCAGCAGATCGTCCCGTATTTTTCCAATTACAAGGTCCCGGTTCTGCGGCATGATGCGTTGAATGTCTGGGACACTATTGCCATTATGGAATACCTGGCCGAACTCCATCCGGAGGCGCCTGGCTGGCCGATCGATGCAGCAGCACGTGCGACGGCGCGTTCGGCCAGCGCCGAGATGCATTCCGGTTTTTCCGCGCTGCGCGCTGCTTTGCCCATGAACTGTCGGAAGCACTTTCCCGGCTACCCGATAACGAACAGTGTTCAACGGGATATAGATCGAATTACCGCGTTGTGGGAGCACTGCAAACAAAACCATGGTACTGATGGAGACTGGTTGTTTGGCAGGTTCAGCATAGCTGACGCCATGTACGCACCCGTGGTATTGCGACTGGCCGGATATGATGTCAGCCTGGCCGGTTTTGCCGCGGACTACGTCCGGCTTGTTTTGGGTAATGAACACATCAAGAACTGGATTGATGCGGGCAAACAGGAAACCGAGATCATTCCTGAAGATGAAGTCTGAACCCTGGGCAAAAAAATAGCCGAAGTACTTGTCTTCGGCTTCGCACAAACAGTGCGTGGGTGTATGTCACGCGTCTATTGTGCACCAACGAGGGTGTCTAGTGCTTCACTGTAACAGCATGGTTCATTGCGCGGCTTTCCGGTTTTTGTCCGCGCCCGTCGGATTCCTTCATAATGCTCGACTGGAAAATGGCCCGGTGAACGTCGCCCATACTGAGTATGCCGACCAGTTCACCGTTTTCATTGATAACCGGTATCCGGCGTATGCGGTTCACGCACATTACCGAGACGGCTTTTAATACCGGGTCAGAGTCACGTACCGTAATCACCGGCCTTGTCATGATATCGGAAACCCGCAGGGTGATGATGTCGTTGTATTCGGTTTCCAGGGTTTCAAAATCGATTCGACCGCGATCCATGACTTCATTTATATCCGGGTACATCGCATGCAATATGTCTTTTTCGGATATCACGCCGGTGACCAGGTTGTTCTCGTCAACGACCGGGAGACCACTGATCCGGTCGAAGCACATGGTGATAGCCACATCCCTTACCGGCGCTGCGGGCCGGGCAGATCGCACTGCTGTTGTCATAATGGTTTTTACCAGCATGATTCAGTCCCCCCTGGAGAACGGTAGCGTTTGACTGGTTACGTCACAGTAGGAATAACGTTACTCTACCTCGACAATGAGAATAAGTATCATTAATATTGTTTATACGGCGAATATCCGGGCAAATATTAAGTATAGGTAATATTTTAATATTGCCATCGTGCTGCAATAGCAGGGTATTTTCGTATGTCTGAAGTATGGGTCAGGGTTATTTTCTCGATATAGATGTTTTAAACATGGTTAGAACAATGCGGCAGTTGCATATTTTTCCAGCCAGGTTTGGTATCGGTATTGCCACCGGGAAAGATGCCTCAGGCATTGCGGAAAAGGAGGATCAATTGACCTATGATGAAGGATTGGCGCAGAGGGTTCGTGAATACCTCGATGGCGATGTGAACGTTTATGAAAGAAGAATGTTCGGTGGAATTGTTTTCATGGTAAACGGGAACATGGCCGTCGGCATCGCAGGCTCTGACCTGATGGTACGGGTAGGACCCAAATACTATGGCCATGCCTTGAAGCAGGCGCATGTTCGGGAAATGGACTTTACCGGTAAACCCATGAAAGGGTTTGTCTTTGTCAGCTGGCAAGCCATTGAATCTGACGACAGACTGCAATACTGGGTAGATCAAGGTTACCGCTTTGCCGGTTCGTTAGAGCCGAAATAGCCATTCCCGCCAGCCTGGTCTTCCGAAATATCCGCTGCGACAATATGTCGCGCGACATCGTGTCACATTTTCTCCACATCTTCAGGTCAATAGAATATCCCTGAAATAGCGACAGATTTCACGCAGTCACGCAAGCGAGGTATGCGCTGTCCTGTCGCCATTCCAGAGAGGGGAAAATGAATACCAATAATTACATGACCCTGTTTTCCGCAGCACTGATTGCGCTGGCTTCGCAATCATCAATGGCAGCGGAAGCGGTCAGGCTTGATGAAGTAACGGTTACCGGTGAACGGGAAGGAAAGGCGCGTGCTCAGGAGGCGCTAACAGTCAACGGTGTCGATGGTGAAACCATACGCGAGGTTTTGCCAACTCATCCTTCAGATATCATGAACCGGGTAGCGGGCGTACTGGTCAATATCACCCAGGGCGAGGGTCACATGGCAGCAATACGTCAACCGCTATCCACCAGCCCGGTTTATCTCTATCTTGAGGACGGCATTCCTGCCCGTTCCACCGGATTTTTCAATCATAATGCCCTGTATGAAACCAATATGCCGCAATCCGATGGTGTTGAGGTATTAAAGGGCCCGGGTACAGCGTTGTACGGGTCCGATGCATTGGGCGGCATTGTAAATGTGTTGACCAGGCCAGCTCCCGAGACTGCCGAGGCCGGTCTGATCATCGAAGGCGGCAGTTCTGGCTACAGTCGCGTCCTGGTTAACGGCGGTAACGGCGATGGCAGCAACGGCTACCGGGTCAATGCACACGTGGCATCCATAGATGGCTGGCGTGACAATACCGAATATGATCGCGGCAGTGTCAGTATGCGTATGGACAATACACTCGAGGGTGGGGATACGGTAAAGACCATCCTGGGCTACTCGAAAATTGACCAGCAGACTGCCGGTGCATCAGCGTTATCATTGACCGACTACAAAACCGATCCGACCATCAACTACACACCCATTTCCTATCGCAATGTAACCGCGTTGCGGTTGTCGACAAGCTGGGATCGGGAAGGTGCTGGAACCCTGACCAGCATTACTCCATACCTGCGTCATAACGTGATGGATATCCTGCCCAACTGGTCGCTGTCCTACGATCCTGCTGTCTATACGACGTTTAATGATTCGCTGGGATTGTTGGTGAAACACCGCGTCTATTTGCCCGACAAGGTGCGCTATATAATAGGTACAGATATTGATTACAGCCCGGGTGGTCGTGAGGAAACAGCCATTAGCCCGGTACGGGTTGGCAGTGTCTATGAGTCCTATGCGGAGGGGGCGTTGCTGTATGACTACAAAGTCAGCTTCGCGTCAGTTTCGCCTTATGTTCATGGCGAGATGATGCTTGGGCAGAACGGGTTGCTCAGCGCAGGGTTGCGTTATGACATGATGCAATATGAATACGATTCGGAACTGGCGCCGTTGGCTACGGGTAACCATCAGAGACCCGATGACACCACGGTGAAGTACCGTCATGCCAGCCCCAAGCTTGGCTACCTGTTTTCCATCAGCCCGAACCAGGAGCTGTTTGCCAGTTACCGCCACGGTTACCGTGCGCCATCTGAAGCGCAGCTGTTCCGGCAGGGATCCGCTGCCAACACGGTGGAACTGGAACCGGTGAAGCTGGACAGCTATGAGCTGGGATGGCGCTGGCGTCCGGGCAAGAAGGCGTCAACCGAATTGTCCTTGTACTCCATGACCAAGACCGATGACATTCTTGTCTTTAACAACCCGGTCTCCGGATTGACCGAAGTGGTAAATGCCGGCGAGACCTCGCACAAGGGTGCGGAGCTGACCGTAGTCCTGCCTGTAACAGAACAGGTTCAACTGGATACGGCCTGGTCCTACGCCGTACATACTTATGAAGACTGGGTGGTGCGGGCCGGTGCCGGAAATATTGATTACAGTGGCAACATTATGTCATCCGCCCCGAGAGTGATTGGTAATACAACACTGCGATATGGTCGGCGGGGACAGTTTAATGCCGAACTGCAATGGACTCATCTCGGCGAGTACTGGATGGATGATGCCAATACGCACAAGTATAACGGCCACGGTCTGCTGGGCATGATCATAAATATTCCACTGGCTGATCACTGGAGGTTCCGGTTGCGTGGCTATAACCTGGCAGATCGCCTGTATTCCGAACGGGCCAGCTATACCGCGTTCCGTGGCGAGGAGTTTGCTCCCGGCGCCCCCCGTTTGATCCATGCCAGCATAGCCTGGCAGTGGCAGGGGGCTAGCCCATGAGACCAGCGCTAGGTGCATTGATGTTTTGCCTGTTGTTGATATTGGCAGCAGGTGCCATGGCTGCTTCACAACATGATAGCCATGGTCGCGATATGCAAAAACGTGAGCGAATCTGGCAGAAAGTGCTGTCTCGACCAACGCTGGCGGTCACGATTGAGGCGGACCGACACGGAAAATTGTGGCGCGCACGAGTCAGTGAAGGCCGCATTTTCGTCAGCCAGTCAGCCAATGACGGCAAACAGTTTGGCGCGGAAGTCATTGTTAATCCGGATGCCGAGGCCATAGCCGCCAACGGCGAAAACCGCCCAAAGCTGGCGTTTGGCAGCAACAGCCAGGTATACGTGTCATGGACGCGACTGGGTAATGCCCCATTCAGTGGCGATATCCGCTTCAGTCGTTCCGCAGACGGTGGCAAGTCCTTCAGCAGGCCGGTCACGATCAATACCGATCACCAGGCAACGAGTCACCGCTTTGAAAGCATGCTTGTAGACAGTAATGGCCGGATCTGGCTGTTCTGGCTCGACAAGCGTGATCGTGTAAAAGCACGGTCGCGTGGTGAATCCTATGTCGGCGCGGCTGTGTACTACACCTGGTCAGATAACGGTGGTAATGATTTTGTCGACAACAGGAAATTGCAGGATCACTCATGTGAATGTTGTCGAATCGCGCTGGCGGTCACCCCGGATGCAGAGCCGGTGGTATTGTGGCGACACATTTTTGATGGCGGCATACGTGACCACGCGATCCAGTTTGTTGGCGGGGAGCCCCTTATGCACCGGCTGTCCCGTGATAACTGGCAGGTGAACGCCTGTCCGCATCATGGCCCGTCGATAGCCGCGGACAACAACCGGGTGCACGCGGTGTGGTATACCGGTGCCACCGACAAGGCCGGGATTTACTACGCCAGCGTGGAACGAAATGGTAACACGATCAATGTTTCTGCCCCGAGACAGGTAGGCAATACCCCGGCGCAAGCGGCGCATGCAGACATTGCGACTGCCAATGGTGCTGTTTATATAGTATGGAAAGAATTCCGGCTGGGCAGGAGTCATGCGCGTCTGCAGACATTCAGTGACAATCGCTGGTCAGCCGTGGAAACACTTGCCCATACCGGTGGCGCATCGGATTACCCGATGTTGACAGTTGTTGGCAGCAGGGTTTTGCTGACCTGGCAAACACAGCAGGATGGCCTGCTAGTGATCCCTGTTGTTTCGGCTGCATCCCGGTAATGTTGCACAGAAGTCTTGTCTTATTGCTGGTGGGTATGATGTGGTCGATGACCGCGTCAGCCGGTCCGCTGGAGTTTGTCTCCGGCACCATGCACAAGATTCGTGCGCACTATCACGGCAAGCCCTACGTGCTGGTCATATGGTCACTGGATTGCGCTTATTGTTTTGACGAGCTGCGTGAACTGGGTGACATGTTGAAGCGGCAACCGGCTTTGCCGCTGGTGCTGTTATCTGTTGATGATATATCCCTGGGGAATAATGCTGCTGAACTGCTGGCCAGGACAGGCCTGGCATCGTTGCCGGCCTATATGTTTGCCGATTCGTTTGTCGAGCGCCTGCGCTACGAAATCGATCCGTTATGGCACGGCGAGCTGCCGCGCAACTACCTGGTTTCTGCCAATGGCGAACGCACGGCTATCACCGGTCCACTAGGAGCTGACCGCCTGGTTCGCTGGTTGTCTGAACAGTCGGGTCATGAGAGGACTGCCTCGCCAAGGTAATTCGCCAGCATCACTGCTATAATCAGGCATCCCTGTCTGGAGTGCTGCTGTGCAAATCTGGGTTGATGCTGACGCCTGCCCGAAAATTATCCGGGAGATACTGTTTCGTGCTGCCGAGCGCACGCAAACGCCGTTGACCCTGGTGGCCAACCAGCTAATCCCGACCCCGCCATCTCGCGTCATCCGGGCCTTGCAGGTACCGGCCGGTTTCGATGTTGCTGATAATGAAATAGTGAAGCGCGTCTGTGCCGATGACCTGGTAATAACCAGTGATATACCCCTGGCATCGGAGGTTATTGAAAAGGGCGCAGCTGCGCTCAGTCCTCGCGGCGAGCGCTTTACCCCGGAAAACATCAAGTCCCGCCTGTCCATGCGCGACTTCATGGACAGCTTTCGCGCCAGCGGCATCAATACCGGCGGACCGGCGGCCATGAGCCAGGCGGACCGACAGAATTTCGCCAATTATCTTGACAGCTGGCTGGCCAAGTCACGCTAGCAGGCAGGAAATTTTTCTGTCATGCCATATACTTGTCGTATGTTGCGTACTGACCGCCGTTTGCCGGCAACAATAACCGGTTTTACCCTGATTGAGCTGATGGTGGTTCTGCTGGTCATGGCCATTCTTGCGGCTATGGCGATACCGATCAATTTGCCGTTGACCGGCCGCAAGCAGATTCATCATGCCTTGCAGATCCCGGAAGCCTACAAGGGTGCCATATACGCGTTTTACCGCAAGCATGGCCGGTTTCCCGGGACCAACGAAGAGCTGGATATACCCGGGCCGGATCAGTTGATCAGCACCACGGTCACCAGCATGACCCTGGAAAACGGGGCCATGCATGTGCAACTGGGTAACTCGGTGCTGAATGACCTGAAGGGAAAAATTATTACTATCCAGCCCTTGGTGGTGACCGGCAGTCCGCGCAGTCCCGTTGACTGGTCCTGCGCCTACATGGTGCCACCACCGGGTATGGAGAAGGTAGGAGAAAACCGGACTGACGTGGATCGACGTTTTGTGCCTTCCGGGTGTCGATAGGCCATTGCCGTGAACCGGAAGAATTTGCGAGATTGCCAGCTATTATATAGAACCTGACCGGGAGACAGGCGGTATGCATAACAAAAGGTTTGCGGGGAATTGCTTCATGAAGATCGGCTTGCCACTGTTGCTGGCGGTTATGCTTAACGCCTGCGTATTCACACCGGTAGTGGATGAACGGGTGGTGGATGGCTGCACGCTCAAGACCAAGCGCTGGACCATCAAGACCTGGTCCGCGGTAACCGAGCGCGATATCAAGGACCAGTGCCGGGGGGATGTCGCGAATGTATTGTGTGCCGTGGCTGCATTGGTAGGAACCGGCACGGCAGTGGTATCCGGCATCGTCTCGGGGTCGGTCTACCTGGTTGGCAACAGCGTGCATTGGCTGGAAGCGCAGGGAAAGTGTGATGATGGCCTGCTAAACCGTGCGCGAAAATCTTTCGCCGATCCGCTCGAAGACGACGGCGCCATTGCAATAAATAATGATGAGCAGCTCAAAATGATTATTCGTGAGAAGTCGCAAACAGGATCTATCAGTTTTTGATCGCCCGTGACTGGCGAGCTGATGAAGGGGGAGGTATGAGGGCTTATAGTCTGTTCCGGTATCGCGTGATGAACGTGATCGCGATGATTGTCCTGGCTGCGTTCTTGAGTGGCTGCCTGTTTGTGCCGGTATCCCAGGAACACCATAACCCTGGATGTGACCTGGTTACCAAGCGCTAGACTGTCGAGATCCGTGAAGACGGAGGGCTTATTGGTTGCGGTGGCCACGAGTGTATTGCGGTTCTGCTGGGAGTGGCTGCAGTTTCCGGCGTCGTTTCCGGTTCCATTGCCCTGGTCGGCAACACCCTGCATTGGCTTGAGACCCAGGGAAAGTGTGATGACGGCATGCTTAAGCGTGCCGCCGATTCCTTTGTCAGGCCACTTAAAGAAGAGGGTGGCGTGGTCATTGATAGCGAAGAGCAGTTGAAAGAAATAATAAAGGAAAAATCGCCAGATCAGGGCGCGACCGTATCTATCGAATAAACCCGGGAACCATCGTCCCTGCTTTGTGCCATATCATCGACCACGAAGCAGAACGACAATGAACCTTCCCGGCGCATTGGTGCTGGCCGTGCTGTTGCTGCCTGTCAGTGTGTCGGTGCGGAACAGCAAGTCGGCACCCTGGTGCTGAAATCGGGAACCGGGCGGGGCTTTGTCGAGCTGTATACATCGGAAGGCCGCAGCAGTTGCCCGCCGGCGGAACGATTCCTGAACGTGTTTACCCGGCACAAGGATCTGTGGCGAACCTGTATTCCGCTGGCGTTTCATGCTGACTCCCGGAACCACCTCGGCTGGAAAGATGGTCCGCCAGCCCGGCCTGCAACAAACGCCAACGGCGCTATGCGTGCCGACATCCAACCAGTTTTGTTTATACACCGGCCTTTGTTGTCAACGGGAAGTCTTGGCGACCCGGCCGTTTCAAAACTTCGCCGGCTCCCGGTTCCGCTAACCCGGGATCGCGGAATGTCTCTGTCAGTGGCAAGAAACTTTCTGCCCGTCTCGATGGCCGCCACCAGGCATCGTCTGGCTGTTGCCATGCCGGGTTTTGACCCGCAATCCAGGACAACCGTTGGCGAGAACCGGGACAGCCTGGTTCGCCACGATTTTGTTGGTTTGGGCTCGAAGTCGGCAAACGCTGATATCCCAAGCTGGTCGGAGACGTTGCCCGAGTCCGGCATCGCCAACCGGGCAAGTTGGTTTGCCGCGGTCGCGTGGGTGTCGCGTCCGAATGAGTTGTCGCCGATCCAGCCGATTGCGGGGTACCTGCCGTAAAAATGAGCATTTCCCCTGTTGTTTCTCTAGTAAATCTATATTGCTGTATCAAAGTTGTATAAGTATTTCCAAGTTTTTGGCAATCTGTACAATCTTTGTAAAACTATGTTATAAAGCAATTTAGAGTATTTCAGCGCGAATCGTCTTGGTATATTGTACAAGTACTGTACAAGTTCTGTCCAAGAGGTAAGTGTCATGAAGCACAAAGACGTAATTATTCGCGGCGGTATCGTTGTTTTTGCCTGGTTGTTGGCGGCCTGCGGTACGACAGCCAAATTGTCGGCCGGGATGGATCGGGGTGAAATCGTGCGTTGGCAGCAAAGCGCGGTAGAAGGAGACCTGAAGGTGACCATGCACTGGGTCATGCCGGTATTACCCGGACCGCACCCGACCCTGATCCTGAATCCCGGCAGGGGGCAAAACGCAGAGGATTTGCTTGGTGAAGCCGCTCGATTTGCCGGCAATGGCTACCTGGTTGTAGCGCTGGACTATGAGCGCAAGATCCACGGGCAGTTTACTACCACCATGTTCCCGTGGCGGCAGCAGGATGACGCCCGCCTGGTGCTGGCGTTGATAAAATCCAACCCGATGGTGGACAGGGATCGCATTGCTGCGGTCGGCTATTCGCTAGGCGGTGCCCACGCGTTGTTGATGGCGGCCAGCACATCCGGTGATATCAAGGCAGTGGTGACGTATTACCCGATGACGGATTTTCCGGCATGGCGCGACGAAAAGGAAAAGAGCTGGATCTGGCGCGTGGTGTTCAGTTTCGTGCGTGAGAGCTACAACTCTGAATCGGAGCAGCATAATGATGCTACGCACAATGCCTTGCTGGCGCGCTATTCGGCGATCAATTATGCTGATGTCATCCATTCACCGGTTTTGATAATTCATGGTGATGATGATGGTATTGCACCACTGGAATATTCGCGCAGGTTGCACAACCGGTTGCGCAGTAACGGCCGCAGTGCAAGTGACCTGCTGGTAGTTAATGGTGGCGACCATGCATTCAATTTCAAGCCATCAGGCAACACGGAAGAGTCCTGGCGCATTGCGCTTGGCTGGCTTGACCGGCACCTCGAGCCATCGGTCATGGCCATGAATTCGGTTGCAGACAAGTCGCGCAAATCATTTTAACGGAGTATTGAAAGTGAGCCAGGAACTGTTTCCCATCCGCACCGTGTCAGAGCTGACCGGGGTCAACTCGGTTACCTTGCGGGCATGGGAGCGACGCTACGGCCTGATCAAGCCGGCACGAACAGAGTCCGGACATCGGCTGTACAGCGCGGCACATGTTGAACGTATTTTCGAAGTCCTCGCCTTGCTCGAGAAGGGTGTGTCCATCAGCCAGGTGAAACAGAGTTTCGACTCAAGGGAAGAAAAGCAGCAGGAGCTGGATGTGTTCGCCCGGACCCGGGACAAAATGTTTGACGCCGTGACCCGGTTCGATGATGCGACACTGGAGGCGGTTTATACCGGGGCGCTGTCCGAATTTCCTGTCGACATGATTACAGCGAACATTATTTTGCCATTGCTGGAACGCCTGGGTGAGCGCTGGCGTGAACAACCCGGTGGTATAGCTGAAGAGCATTTTTTCGGCTTTTATTTGCGCAACAAGCTGGGTGCCAGATTCCATCATCGCCAGTCACGCGCATCAGGCAAGATGCTGTTGATGAGTTGCCTGCCCGGAGAGCAGCATGATATTGGCCTGTTGCTATTTGCCCTGGCTGCCCATGAAACGGGATACCGGGTGACCGTGCTGGGTGCTGACCTGCCACTGACTGAGTTAGAGGCCGCCGCCAGGCGAATTCAGTGTGATGCGATAGTGGTGTCCGGTTCCGCAGGCCTGCCGGCCAGCGTCGTGGAGCAGTTGACGGAGTTGATCAGTCGCGTCCAGGTACCCTTGTTTGTCGGGGGTCGTTTTGCCGTAAGTCATCGCGATGCCATCACAGCAGCCGGCGCTGACGTGCTCGGAAATGACCTGGGTCGAGGACTGGCGATGCTGAGAAAACGGGTACCGCCTGAATAGAGTATGGCGGTACTTAAGCTTGCGCTGGCTCAAGAATCCACGCGCGCCAGCCAGATATAGTTTAGACTGGATATAACAACCCTAAAGGGCGATTTATGGGGCAGGAAATCGCGCACAGTCATTTCCGCAAGCACGACTTTATGGAGTTCGATCAGCGCCTGCGCAAGGAAACCGCGTTGCTCGGAGACGTTTTCCGTGATCGCGCGTTTGGCGAGACGCATCCGGTAGCCGGGTTTGAAGTGGAGGCGTGGCTGGTGGATCGGAATGGCCTGGCAATTCCTGATAACCCTCGTTTTCTTGATGCTGTGCACAGCGACCTGGTAACACCGGAACTGGCACGCTTCAATGTCGAGCTCAATGGCATGCCCCTGGCGCTGGCGGGCAAAGCCCTGTCCGAAATGCAAAACGAATTGGAATGTACCTGGACCCGTTGCCAGCAGGTGGCGTGGCAGGAACTGGACGGCTGCTTGCTGGCGATCGGCATATTGCCAACTGTGCGTGAGCAATCCCTGGTTTTGGAGAACATGTCCACCATGACCCGTTACCGGGCATTGAATGAGTCGGTGCGCCGCATGCGCAAGGGTGAACCGATCAAGCTGGAGATACAGGGCAGGGAACTGCTTCGCACCTGGCATGAAGATGTCATGCTGGAGTCGGCGGCAACATCGTACCAGCTGCACTTGCAGGTTCCGCAGAACCAGGCGCTGCGCGCCTATAACGCGGCCATTATCCTGTCGGCGCCAATGGTGGCCATCAGCGCCAATTCACCCTACCTGTTTGCCCATGACCTTTGGGATGAAACCCGTATCCCGGTGTTTGAACAGGCTGTTTCGGTAAATACGGAAGACTATGCGCCGCGACAACGGGTTACCTTCGGCAGCGGTTATGCGAATAACTCCCTGTTCGAATGTTTCGAGGAAAACCTGGCGGAATACCCGATCCTGCTGCCGGAACATCTTGGCGACAATACAGGGGAGTTCCGCCACCTGCGTCTGCACAATGGCACCGTATGGCGCTGGAACCGGCCGTTAATCGGTTTTGATCGCGAGGGCGTGCCGCACTTGCGCATTGAGCACCGGGTTATGGCGGCAGGCCCGACCATTGTCGATATGTTTGCCAATGCCGCGCTGTTTTATGGTCTTGCGCAGAGCTTTATGACCATGCCGGCACCGCCGGAATCACGCATACCGTTCAGTCATGCGCGCACCAATTTTTACCGCGCTGCCCGCGATGGTCTGGATTCACGCTTGCGCTGGTTTGATGGCCATGAAATTTCCGCACCGGAACTGTTACGGGCGCTGATTCCGCTGGCGCGCGAAGGTATGCACCAGCTGGACATGGACCATGCCGATATAGAGTTGTACCTTGGCATTATCGAAGACCGGCTGGCGACCGGGCAAAATGGCTGCGCCTGGCAACGTCAGTACGTCTCACGACACGGGCTCGATATGGCCGCCCTGACGCTGGCCTACATGGAGCGGCAAAAGCAGGGTAGTCCCGTACACGAATGGACGATTTAGCCGGATCTTGCAGAGTGAATTGCAATGTTGACTGTTTATGAAAACTTGCCGGATGGGTTACTCGCCTGTGAAGCGCACGAGCTTCACCAGGTGTTGCCCGGGCCAAGCCTGGTTCATCTTGACGGCCAGCGCCAACAACCGCTGTACGTGTCGGTATTGCTGCATGGTAACGAGGCAACCGGCTGGCAGGCGGTGCGCGAAGTACTGAAAAGGTATACAGACACGCAACTGCCGCGAGCGCTGAGTCTGTTCATTGGCAATGTCGAAGCAGCGGCACAGAACCAGCGCTTTCTTGATCACCAGATGGATTACAACCGCATCTGGAAAACGGTCGATATGGCAGACCAGACCGAAGAGCATAAAATGGCACAGCAGGTACTCAAGGCCATGGCCTTGCGTAACCCGTTTGCCGCCATCGATATTCATAATAATACCGGCATCAATCCACATTACGGCTGCGTCAACCGGCTGGATCACCGGTTCTTGCACCTGGCAACACTGTTCAGTCGTACGGTAGTGTATTTCACGCAACCGGACACAGTGCATTCCCTGGCGTTTGCACCCTTGTGTCCCTCGGTGACCGTGGAGTGCGGCCAGGCCGGGCAGGCGCACGGTACCGAGCATGCGCGTGATTTTATTGATGCCTGCCTGCGCCTGTCGACAATACCGGATCACCCGGTGGCACAGCATGACATCGACCTGTTTCATACGGTCGCCATTGCCACGATCCCGGCCGGCATCAGTATTGGTTTTGGTGATGAAGAAAAGCCGTGCGATGTGCGATTTGTTCGCGACCTGGATCACCTGAATTTTCGTGAACTGCAGCGCGACACCCGTATCGGTTCGGTTGCCGAGGGCGTAAGTCATTGCGTTGCCGTACACGATGCCAATGGCCATGATGTGACCAATCGCTATTTTGACTGCAGTGATGGCGAGCTCAGGATTGTTACGCCGGTCATGCCGTCCATGCTGACAGTGAAGGAGAAAGCCATAAGGCAGGATTGTTTGTGTTATCTTATGGAGCGACATCCTGTAGTTAATGGAGTCTATTCCGGGTAGTGCGCTGCTGTTGCCGGCTGTTATGTGATTCGGCCGGCCTGTAGCAGCAGAATATTATCAGTGTATGTGAAGGCTATAACGCGCGCTGACAGGAACATCGGGTGTATCAGTACTTTTAAATAACTATTCTTGCATAGAGGTCAGTATGAAGAAGGTCCTGCCGGTAGTGTTTTTCATGGTGTTCGGTACTGCAACTTTTGCAGCCGAAAAAGACAGGGATGATTACGAGGTAGCAGTTCAGGATGGGCAGATACATGCCTTGACCGAATCGCTTGATACCAGGGTAAGATTCTCCTACAAGCTGTTGGAGTCGCTTGAGAAGTCCAAGGGCAAGGATGTCAACGCAGCAAGAGCCGCACTGATTGACAATATCAACAGCAGCCTGTTCACCCTGGGGAATATTATTCAGGACATCGAGGAGAAACGTGCCATATCCGATAAACTGATTCCGTATCTGAAAAAGGAAAATGAACGTGGAGACCGTGCATTCGAAAAGATTCTCGGAAAAGAGAAACACAGGGATATGCATAACAAGGTTGTCACCAGGCAGAAGAAGTTCTGGAGCGATCTGAAAGCGGCGCGGGAAAAGAATCGCTGGAACGAAGCATATCTTGACGCCAAGACCAGGGAAGTGATGGAACCCCGGGTCACCGTGGCGCTGGAGGTGCTGGAAAAATATGGCAATATATTCAGGGTTGAGTGAGTTCCACCAGGGAAAATACAACAACAGGGCAATTAACAAGAGGATTTATGGACGGAGAAGTCATCATTCATAGCGGCGGGTATTTTGTCGGCTGGGGCACGCTGGCGCTGATCAACGCCGTGCTGGCACAAGGCAAGAACCGCAGTGGTCTTGTATGGTTCCTGGTATCGTTGTTCATCGGCCCCTTTGCCACGTTGATTCTTGCGCTGCTGGACAAGGCTGAGCCGGACAGGAGCTAGATTAAATGCAAACCGGTTCTCGCCACTGTATTACAAAGACATAACATAAACGGAGGAGATGCATGGGTAAAAAATCCAGACAACAGAATTCAATAGCTGGAATCGTACTGATGGTGGTTGGCGGTGGCCTTGCGTTTCTGGGTTACCAGAAATCCGGCGGTCTGCGCTCGCAATTATCCAGCGCCTTTACCGGCTCGCCCACTGACAAGGTCATGGCACTGTACATTGCCGGCGCCGCGTGTTTCGCCGTGGGTATATACCTGTTTGCACGCAAATAAACCGAACCGGGTCACAAGAGTTGGAACGCCAGGTCGGGCAACCAAAGGAGGGGCAGGATGCTGAAGAAAGCCAAGCGCAGGACCGCCAAAAAACCACTGTTGACTGCATCGGGCAAGAAGCAGCCAAAAGCCAGGAAAAAGGCTGCAAAAAAGACAGCCAAAACCTTGGGCAAAAAAACAGCGGGAGGCAAAACCGGATTTATCCTGGCCGAGAATGGCTTGCTTGTTCCGACCAGTACCGCCGCGCCGGTACCGGCCAGCAAGTTGCGGGAAGGCTTCAAAAAAGCCAGCAAGGAGATCGACGCCATTGTTGAAGAAATCACCGGTAGCATGACTCATGATTTCAGTATCAGCGAGATTGAGTTATCAGCCAGCTTCAGTGCCGACGGCAAGTTCCTGGGTATCGGTGTCGGCGGCGCGGCGACGATTCGGATAAAAATCAAACCATCCGCGTAAACAAACGCTCACAGTTCAATTATTTAATTAATACTCTTTTGATGGATGACTCGTTGGAAAGAATGCAAGGAAAGGCTGTATTTCATCCCGCAAATCTCGATCGCGATCTTGAGTTATGCGTGGAATTCAGGCGCGACTCGTTTCGCTCCAGTTTCCCGGGGTCGGACCAGTGGCAGCAATACTGGAACGAGCAGGACTACAGGCAGTTTATCGTCAGTCATGCGGAGCGTTTCCCCGATGGTCTGCTGCACCTTTGGCAGGAGCAGAAAATCATTGGCCAGCTGGAATTTGCCTATATCGGCGACAATGGTCATGTGAACCTGTTTTACCTGCTGCCGGAATACCGGGGCAAGGGTTACGGCGATTTATTGCATGACAGGGCGGTTACCGTGTTACGCGAGAAAGGTTGTACCACGGCCAGCCTGCGCGTAGCACCGTCCAATGCGCGCGCCATTGGTTTTTACAAAAAATATGGCTGGCAGAATCAGGGCATCGATCAGCACTATGATTTTGTGCACATGTTCATATTGAACTTGTAGTCTATCGAACGCGACTGGAGCGGATATGAAGCCATTTCTGAATATCGATGAACTTGATGATTTCGAGACGCACGAAAGAGACGGCTTTGCCGAGAGGTGCGCGAGTATTGGCGACAAGATCGGTTCCGTGAAGCTGGGTTACAGTATCAGCATTGTTCCGCCGGGCAAGAAAGTCTGCCCGTTTCACAATCATCGCATTAACGAGGAAATGTTCCTGGTACTGGAAGGTGAGGGCACCTTGCGATTCGGTGACAAGGAGTACGCCATCAGGAAACACGATATTATTGCCTGTCCTCCGGGTGGGCGGGATGTGGCGCACCAGATAATCAATACCAGTAACAGCGATATCAGGTATTTGTGTCTAAGTACCAATGAACCTCATGATATTTGTGAGTACCCGGATTCCAACAAGATGTTGGCGATGACGGGAAAGCCGGGTAATCGTGACTTTAGTCATATATGCGATATGAGCCAGCAAGCAGATTATTTTGATGGTGAATCCTGAACGATGAAAGTGATTGTGACCAGGGCACACCGGTCCAGTTACCCGGAGCCAGTTTCATTTGCAGAAGGTGACAGGATCAGGGTTGGGCGTGAGGACACGGAATTCCCGGGCTGGGTGTGGATTACTGACAGCACGGACCGAGAAGGCTGGGCACCACTGGATTACTTGCAAATCAATAATACCGATGGCGAAGCCATCGCATTGGCGAACTACGATGCCACCGAGTTGAATACGGTTGAGGGTGAAGAATTGCATGTGCACCAGGAATTGAATCAGTGGTATCGGGCGGAGAATGCCCGCGGCGGTTGTGGCTGGGTGCCGGTGAACACAACAGTACCCAGGCAAGACAAGTAGATTATTCTGAGGATTGCCGCTCACGCTGTGGAGCAAAAGATGATTGGTGAAATCAACCATAACAAGGTGGAAAACCTGTTGCGCGAAGCGGCGGCTGAAGAAATCATGCCGCGCTGGAAGAATCTGCGTGATCATGAGGTAGAGCAAAAGGCGCAAAATGATGTGGTCACCGCCGCGGATCATGGCTGTGAAAAGTTCCTGGCTGCGCGGTTGCCGGATGTATTGCCGGGTTCAGTGGTGATTGGCGAGGAGAGTGTACACGCCAACCCGGACCTGGTGCATATATTGAGAACCGACATGCCGGTGTGGGTGGTGGACCCGCTCGACGGCACGCGGAACTTTGTTGCTGGTAAACCAACGTTTGCCATCATGTTGTGCCTGATGCATGAGGGTGAAACCCGTGGCGCCTGGATTTATCAACCGGTTGCCGATGTGCTGGTGTCGGCGGAATCGGCAAGTGGCTGTTATCTTGGTGACAAGCGATTGCAGATAAGTGACGCGATGTTGCCCCTTGATGAAATGGAAGGCGCGTTACTGACCGGGTTCCTGCCCGATGATTTGCGACCGGCTGCCGAGTCCGGCGCGGCCAGCCTCAAGGCTACTCACCGGTCGTTCTGTGCCGGTCATGATTATACCGCCATGGTGATGGGTCAGCTTCAGTTCCTGTTTTATTACCGAACGCTCATTTGGGATCACGCGCCGGGTGCCTTGATGGTGCAGGAAGCCGGTGGCATTGCTGCGCACTTTGATGGCTTGCCTTATCGGCCTGTTGATGAGCGCAAAGGCCTGTTATGCACAAGTAACCGGGAGAACTGGATGCAATTGCAGCAATTACTGGTGCCGTCGGTGAAACTGGTCAATGCTTAATAAAGGGCGGATAAAAACATGACAGTGCTGGTGCCGATGGAACAACATGAATTCGAGGACTTTCGCCGGAGTTCCGTTAACCAGTTCGCCCGGTCCAGCATCAAAGCGGGGCTGTGCGATGATGACGATGCGCTATCGTTTGCCGAAAACCAGTTTTCACGATTGCTGCCTAATGGCATCGATACGCCCGGGCATTATATCAGCAACATTGTCTGCCCGGATAATGGAGATGCTGTCGGCGTGATGTGGTTTGCCGTAGAACCCCAGGGCAGGAACGGCTGCGCCTATGTATACGATATTTCGGTATCGGAAAAGCATCGTCGACAGGGCTATGCGCAACAGGCGTTTGCGGAGATGGAGTCTATTGTTCGCACACTCGGCATGAACAGGATTGATCTGCATGTGTTTGCCTGGAACGCGGGAGCCATCGAGCTGTATAAAAAGATGGGCTTTGAAGTTACCGGTATGAATATGACCCGAAGACTGGACAAGCCATAGTTGGCAGCCGGGGAAGGTGTTGCGCGTCGGCGCGGGGTAGTTACCTATCCGGCAGGCAAATAGATTGCGCCCTGGTCAGTATTCAGCTGTTCGAATTTGCAGCCATAAAGTCTTGCCAGTGTTTCCGTGTCCAGGCAACCAGGTAACGTACCGGTTTCAATATGTCCATTCTCGAATATCATCAGTGCATGACTGCAATAGCGCAATGCCAGGTTGATATCGTGCAGAATAAACAGGTTCAGGTGCCCCGGCGTTTTTGCCCGCGTAGCGAAGCGTTCCAGCACCGAAACCTGGTGGCGAAGGTCCAGGTCATTGGTGGCTTCATCAAGCATGCAGATGGGCGCATCCTGTGCCAGCAAGGTGGCGATGTCGGCGCGCCGTCTTTCACCGCCTGACAGGCTGGTAATGTCGCGATCAACCATGTGATCAAGTGCCATGTGCCTGATCGCATCCATGGCCAGTTGCCGGTCAGTATCGGACTCCATTGGCAGGAACCGTTGCCAGCCATGATCCGGTGCATGGGGATGGCGACCGGCCAGCGCAGTTTCCAGCACGGTTGCCGGAAAGATTTCCATGTCCTGGAACAGTACGCCGATGTTGCGAGCGCGTTGTTTTGGCGCATAACTCGACAGCCGCACATCGTTGAGCAATACATCGCCGGCATCGGCCGGGCGCAACCCGGCCAGCGTGTGCAACAACCGGGTTTTGCCGCTGCCATTGGCGCCCAGGATGGCCCAGTTCTGGCCGGCTTCAAATTCAACGTTCAGGTTATCGCACAGGCAACGACTGTTGTTGCCATGAGCATAAAGCGCCAGGTTGCGGGCTGCCAGTTTCATGATCGGTTGCCCGGCTTGCGACTCATCAAGTAGAGAAACACCGGCACACCGATCAACGCGGTAATCACACCTACCGGCAATTGCACAGGCGCAACCACGGTGCGTGACAGTGTATCGGCGAGCACCAGGAAACTGCCGCCAAGCAATACCGATTGCGGCAACAGGATGCGATGATCGGTGCTGCCGACAAGTCTCAACATGTGCGGAATAATCAAGCCAACAAAGCCGATACTGCCGGCAACGGTAATGGCGCTGGCAGTGAGTAGCGATGCCAGCACATAGACCTGCATGCGCAGGCGCACCGGGTTTTCACCGAGTGCCGCCGCTGCCAGTTCACCGCGCGCCAGTCGATTCAGTGAGCCACCCAGTGGCCAGCTCAATATGAAACCTGTGGCCAATATAACCAGTGCGAGGTAGGGCTGGCTGCTTCCGGCGAGGTCACCCATGAGCCAGAACAACATGCCGTGCAGGTTGTGGCCGGGTGCGACGGCGAGAATAAAACTGATTACCGCGCCCCAGCCGGCGGCAACGATCACGCCGGTGAGCAACAACCGTGTGGGCGTCCAGCTTTGTTGTCGATGCAACAGTCCGAATACCAGGAACATGGACAACAAGGCGCCGCCAAACGCCAGTGAATGCAACACCAGTCCGGCCACGCCGGCGAGCATGCCCAGCAAGGTGGCCACGGCGGCGCCGCCGGATATACCTAATATATATGGGTCGGCAAGCGGGTTGCGCAGCAGTACCTGCAGCAATGCGCCGGACAGTGCCAGCAGGCCACCGACGGCAAATGCCGACAGTGCCCGCGGCAGGCGCAAGTCATAGATAATGGCATCATGCGCGGTGGCGGCCGTAATACTGTGCCAGATGCCGGTCCAGCCAATGTCGACACTGCCCATTCGCAAGGCCAGCAACAGCACAACCGGTATGGCTGCCAGCAGGACCAGGGTAATGGCAAGGCTGCGGCGCGTAATCATGACCGAACTATTCGCCCTGCGGGTGCAGTTGCAGGATCGGCCAGCCAGCCGCTTCGGCGTGGCTGCGCAAGGTGGCATCGGGATTGACGGCTACCGGGTGGCTGACTTCCTTGAGCAAGGGCAGATCGTTATGTGAGTCACTGTAAAACCAACTGCCATCCAGCGTAGCGTCGTGTTCATCCAGCCAGGCATGCAAGCGTTCAACCTTGCCGTGCTGAAAACACGGAATGCCGCTGACCCGGCCGGTGTAGCGTCCATCCTGCTGTTCCGGCTCGGTGGCCAGCAGGTATTCAATACCCAACTCACGGGCAATGGGTTCGGTGACAAAGCGGTTGGTGGCGGTAATGATCATCAAGGTGTCACCTTGTTGCCGGTGGCGATTAACCAGCGCCCTCGCATCATCAGTAATCATGGGCAGGATGTCGTCAGTCATAAACTGTGCATGCAAAACATTCAATCGCTCCGGCGCCAGCTCCGAAAGTGGCTTCAGGGCAAAAGCCAGGAACTCCATGATATCCAGTGTGCCGTCTTTGTATTGTTCATAGTAGCGCTGGTTTTCACGGGCATAATAGTCGCCGTCAACGATGTTATTGCTCACAAGAAACTGCCCCCAGGCGACGTCGCTGTCTCCTGCCAGCAGGGTGTTGTCCAGATCAAAAATTGCCAAAGCCAAAGTCGGTTCTCCATTGATCGCAAAAGCTGCACAAGCATAGTGGGCTTTGGCGGATTAGGCAAAAAGCCCTGCCGGACAAAGTCGTCGCACGTTGCAGCCGGGTACGTATCATGAAAAAATTGCGTGAAACTAATGAGTTGTGGTCGAGTGCGACGAATATGGCAGTAATTGACCGGAAGGGATACCGACCGAACGTGGGTATTGTCCTTTGTAATAGCGCCCGCGAGGTTTTCTGGGCGTGTCGAATCGGGCGTACGGGTTGGCAGTTTCCCCAGGGCGGTATCGACGAAAACGAAGACCCGGAGCAGGCCATGTACCGGGAACTGTACGAAGAGATCGGGCTGCAGCCTGATCACATTGAAATCATTGGCCGCACTCGTGACTGGCTGTACTATGATCTGCCGGAACAATTCCTGCGTCGGCCGCGTTCTGGCAGGCAGGGAAAGCCGCGCCCGGGTCGGCAACATGATCCGCGTTTTCGGGGTCAGAAACAGGTGTGGTTCCTGTTGAAGCTGGTTTGCGAGGAAACCGAGGTCTGCCTGTCGCGCAGCAAGAAGCCGGAGTTCGAAGATTGGCAGTGGGTTCACTACTGGCAACCGGTAGAGCAGGTGATCGAATTCAAACGCGATGTGTATCACAGGGCGCTGGAGGAACTGGAGCCCTTTCTTGAGCATATATAAATGATAAATCACTTCTGCGGGCTGGGCAGGGTTGCCCGCATTCTGGCAATCGCGCTGATGCCTGTTTTGCTGGCAGGGTTGAACGCTTGCTCGGATTCCAACAAGGGTAAAACCCGCGCCGATGGCAAGCCGCACCTGGTCGAGGTGTCGGCGGCCCGGTTTGAGCGTCTTGGTCAGACGGCGGAGCGCACCGGCAGCCTTCGCGCCCTGCAAAGTGCCAAACTGTTTAACCAGGAAGAAGGGCGGGTTACCGAAGTCCGCGTCCGCGAAGGCGACGTGGTCCAGCGCAACGACATCCTGGCGACTCTCGATGACCGGCTGCTCAGCGCCGAGTACAACAAGGCCGACGCCGGCCTGCGCCAGGCACGGCAGGACCTCCATCGACTGGAGCAGCTCAAGGAGAAACAGCTGGTTTCGGAAGAGGCGTTGAGCCGGGCACGAACCGCTTTCGATGTCGCATCAGCCGAGTACAAGGTGCTGAAAACACGGCTTGACTACACCCGGGTACGTGCGCCGTTTGACGGTACCATAGCCCAGAGGCTGGTGGAGCCGGGTGATGTGGCGCCCAAGCATACGCACATGCTGACACTGGTTGATCCTTCATTGTTGATCACCGATGTGCCGGTATCCGAGCTGGAGCTGCCCTCGGTCAGCGTTGGCGGGAACGCCTTTGTCAGTATTGATGCGCTGGGCAAGCAGTCGTTCAAAGGCAAGGTGCTGCGTATCCATCCCACGATTGACCCGGCAACACGTCTTGGTCGTATTGAGGTGGCGCTGGACCCGGTTCCGCAAGGTGCGCGTGCCGGACAGTTTTGTCGCGTCAGTCTTGAAACCAGCGCCGAGCAGCGCTTGCTGGTGCCGTTCGCAGCTTTGCGTCGGGACCAGGATGGAGAATTCATTTATGTTGTCGGCAAGGACAGCAAGATTCAGAAGCGTATGGTCATAAGCGGCGTTCGCATGACTGACAAGGTGGAAGTTCGCAGCGGCCTTCAGCCGGGTGACCAGGCGGTAACACGCGGGTTCCTCGGCCTGGATGAAGGCAAGACAGTCAAGGTAGTAGGACAGGCAAGCACGGCGGACACGGAAAAGGCGCCGCAACAGCAAAACGAAAACAAGACACCGGAAGGGAAGTCGTCCAAACCCGAACAAGGCAAACTCGACAAACATGCGTAAAGGCGGACTGGCCAGCTGGTCAATTCATCACCCGGTAAGCACCGTGATGCTTACGCTCACCGCCATTGTTCTTGGCGCGTTTTCGCTCGGACAGCTTTCTACTGACCTGTTGCCCAAGCTGGTGTACCCGCAAATCGGTGTTCGTATCAATGATCCCGGTGTGTCCGCGCGTATCATGGAAGACCGGGTAACGCGACAACTGGAAGAGCAGCTCTCTATTGTTGAAGATGCCATTGGTGTTGAAACCCAGACTGGCGAAGGCAGCGTCTGGTTGAGCCTGCATTTTGAGTATGGCAAGGATGTCGATGTTGCCTTGCGCGACGCCAGCACCCGGCTTGATCGTGCACGCCGGTTCCTGCCCGATACCATAGACCCGCCGGTAATATTCAAGTACGACCCGTCACAAATTCCGGTTCTGGAATTTGTTGTCAGTTCATCCTTGCGTGACACGGTACAGCTGCGCAGCTGGGCCGATTACGATTTTGGTCGCCGCTTTATTAACCTGCCTGGTGTTGCCGCGGCAGAGATCGGTGGCGGGCTGGAGCGCGAAATCCACGTGATGCCGGACCAGCGTCGGTTGGCCGGTCTTGGTTTGTCTATCGAGCATGTCATTAACGCCATCCGTGAAGGCAATCGTGATGAGCCGTCCGGACGCCTGTTGATGTCGCGGCAGGAGTTTGGCAGCCGTACCTCGGGGCGCCTCAGCAGTATCGAGGCCATTGCCGCGCTGCCCTTGCGCATTGCTGATGGCCAGAGCATACCGCTGTCAGAAGTGGCGCAGGTTGTCGATACCCACCAGGATGAGCGCTTGCGGGTTCGCTATAACGGTCAGCCCGGAATCAAGATGTCGATCCAGAAGCAGCCGGAAGCCAATACCATTGACGTGGCGCAACTGGTGAAGTCACGCATGGCCTGGATGGATGCCAACGGCATGATCCCGGAAGATATACAGGTGCATACGGTTACGGATCAGTCATTGTATGTACAACGTGCGTTGAGCAATGCCGTCATGGCCGCGTTAAGCGGTGCCGTGCTGGCCATGATTGTTGTCTATCTTTTCCTTGGTAATATTCGCGGTACCCTGATTATCGGCAGCGCCATTCCGATTTCCATCATGCTGACTTTTGTGCTGATGTCACTGGGCGGCCTTACTTTTAATATTATGACGCTTGGTGGCCTGGCGCTGGGTGTCGGTATGCTGATCGACAATACCATAGTCATGCTGGAGAACATTGCCCGGCACAAGAAAGAAAAACATATTGATACGGAAAATGTTGCCAGCCCCAGGTCAGCGGACCTTGAGCGTGCACGCGAGGTGTCTACCGAGGCAGCATCTGAAGTAAACAGCGCCATTGTTGCCGCGACAACCACCAATCTTGCCGCGGTCCTGCCGTTCCTGTTTGTCGGCGGCCTTGTCGGGCTATTGTTCAAGGAGCTGATTTTCACTATCTCTGCCGCTATCGTTGGGTCGCTGGTGGTGGCATTGACCCTGGTACCCAGTCTCGCTGCACGCATGCGCAATTACGAAGGCAATGTTCTGTACCGCAAGGTGGATTCAATGGTGGCTCGCACCGCGACGGTTTATAGCGGGTTTATCAGGAAGTGCCTGGACTGGCCGGTCCGGATATTGCTGGGCTCCTCGGTGTTGTTGTTTGTTATTTTGCTGTTCATGTTTAACCCGAACAAGCAGGATTTTCTGCCCAGCATGGATGATGGCAACATTGTAATTGACGTTACCCTTGATACCGGTATTGCGTTTGAAGAAATGGATCGGCGCACCCGCGAGCTCGAAGACCTGGTGCACAAGCAAGGCGATGTTGAGGGTGTCTTTACCCTGGCCGGTGGCCGGATTTTTGGTCGCAGCGAACGTTATATCAGCAACAGTTCGACATTGAACGTGCAGCTGGTTCCGCTGGCCCAGCGTGATATCAGCGCCGAAGACTGGATCAAGAAATTCCAGGGCGCGGTGGCCAAGGCGCAACTGGCCGGTGTGCGCCTGCGTCCGCAAGTGCGCGGTGTTCGCGGCCTGCGTACGTCGAGCCGTGGCGAAGACGACGTCAGTGTCCGGGTTGAAGGGCCGGACCTGGACACGTTGACGAGCATTGGCGACCAGTTGATCAAGCTGCTTGATGGTGTTGCCGGAACCCGTAACGTCAGGCACTCGGCGGAAGACCGGCTGCAGGAGTTTGCCATCAATATTGATCGTAACCGCGCTGTTGAACTGGATATCGATGTAGCCGATGTAGCGCGCGCACTGCAGGTGGCGCTTGAAGGTCTGGTGATCAGCGAATACCTTGAGGGTGATCGCAGCTACGATATTCGCGTGCGCTTGCCACGTGCCGAGATCAACAGCCCGGATTCGGTCGGCAATATCCTGTTGTTCGGTGAAACGGGCAAGCGCCCGGCCATCTACCTGCGCGACGTGGCCCGCGCCGAACTGGTACCGGTGCCATCATCTATCAAGCGCGAGAACCAGGTGCGTATTGTAGAAGTCAGTGCTTCGCTGACCAAGGACCGGCCGTTGGGCGAGGTAATGGCCGAGGTTGAGAAACGGGTTTCAGGCTATACCGTGCCTGCAGGTTATTCGCTTTATTTCAGTGGCTCTGACCAGACGCTGAAACAGGGCAAGTCCATGGCCTACATTCTCCTTGGCCTGGCACTGTTCCTGGTATTCGTGGTCATGGCGGTGCAGTATGAATCGCTGCGCAATCCTGCCGTAATCCTGGTTTGTGCGCCGTATTCACTGGTAGGCGTATTTTTTGCACTGTTTATTACCCGAACCGACCTATCGATGCCGGTATGGCTCGGCATTATCATGCTTGTCGGTATAGTCGTGAACAATGCCATCGTGCTGGTGGAATACATTGAGATGTCGCGCCAGAAGGGGCTTGCCACAATCGAGGCTATTGTCATGGCCGGGCGCTTGCGTTTGCGACCAATCCTGATGACGACGCTGACCACGGTTGTTGGCATGTTGCCGCTGGCAATTGGTATTGGCGAGGGCGCCGAAATGCTCAGGCCGTTGGCGATTTCAATAGTAGGCGGTTTGTCATTTTCGGTCCTGGTAACGCTGGTGCTGGTTCCGGTGACCTACCTGTTAACCCATGGGCGTCATGATCAGTCCACACAAGTTACACGGCTGTCGACGGTAGCTTGAGGCTTAACTTGTATCGGACTATTGATTCACCGTGATCCTTCCAGTATAAAACACGTATATGAAATATTACTTTAGTCGTATGCGCGGCCATTCACGGCCATCACCGCGTAAACCGCTGACCAAGATCGCCTGGTCCTGGCTTGCCGCTTTTGTCGGTATCTACCTGGTCTCGTATATCAGCCAGGCATTGAGCACCAGTACAACTGACAACATGTTCCTGATCGGGTCTTTTGGCGCATCCGCTGTATTGTTGTACGGCACGCCTCAAGCCGAGTACGCGCAGCCGCGTAACCTGATTGGCGGCCACCTGTTATCGGCGCTGATTGGAATAACGATATACAAACTGGTGCCGCAGGACGTCATGCTTGCCAGTGCATTGGCGGTATCGCTCGCCATTGTTGTGATGCACTTTACCGTTACCCTGCATCCGCCCGGCGGCGCGACTGCGTTGATTGCAGTCATCGGCAGCGACCAGGTTCATTCGCTCGGATACTTGTTTGTATTGTTCCCGGTGCTGCTTGGCGCGGCAGTGTTGCTGGTCGTTGCCTTGCTGGTCAATAACCTGTCCGCCAATCCCAAGCGGCACTACCCGACATTCTGGTGGTAGAGCAGGCTGGAGATATTCCAGTCAGACGACAGTCTGACTATATCCTTTCAATGCCGGGTTCCCGGTTACATATCCGATAAAATCGGCCACTGGTCAGCCGCTTTTCCACGTCTTGCACGGTGCGTATATCGCATTCAAATGTTGGATTGCCCGGATCTTCGCGAAAATGCGGGGGTATTGCCGGGAAACTGAAGAATGGTGCCAAGTCTAGTGAGAATTTGACTCTTTCTAAATGCTGTCTATCTTTTAAAACTATGGAAATAATCCAGGTGAAGAGCACCCGCATCCAAAGCGGCAGGAGTCACCGAAAACAATAAGTATGACTGCTCGGTTAAGGGGTTTGAATTATGAGCAAGAAGTTTCGTCATTGGCAATTGGTTTCGCTGTTTTCGGTTTTAGTGGCTTCCGCCCTGCCGACCCAGGCTGCCGACTCCTACACCTTGTTCGAATCCGGGCAGGTCAGGCCGTTGACCATGTCGGAAAATGGCAAACTGTTGTTTGCTGCCAACACACCGGATAGTCGCGTCGAGATCTACCGTATTGCCGGTTCCGGCCTGCGCCATTGCGGATCGGTTACCACCGGGCTTGAACCGGTCGCCCTGGCATTGCGAAATGATCGTGAACTGTGGGTGGTCAACCACCTGTCAGACAGCGTCAGTGTTGTCGAAATCAATGCAGCCGCCTGCGATAACGGCAAGCATGACAACAACACCCCGGTTGCCAGGGTGGTGCGTACCTTGCTTGTCGGTGATGAGCCGCGAGATATCGTTTTTGCCGGGCCGGATCGCAGTCGTGCCTTTATTACCACGGCTCATCGCGGACAGAACAACAAGCGTGATCCCCAGTTAACCACACCCGGTGTTGGTCGTGCCGATGTCTGGGTGTTTGATGCCAACGGTGGTGATGACGAATTGACCGTGATTACCCTGTTTACCGACACGCCGCGCGCGCTGGCGGTATCGGCAGACGGCAAGAAAGTCTACGCGGCCGGTTTCTATACCGGTAACCAGACCACAACCGTACCGATGTCAGTTGTGGCCTATAATGGCGGGCTGCCGGCACCACTTACCAATTTTACCGGCGAATTGCAGCCACCAACCGGGCTGATTGTGCAATACACCGGTGATCAATGGCTCGACGAAATGGGCCGCAGCTGGAATGACTTTGTAAAATTCACGCTGCCTGATCGCGACGTGTTCGAGATTGATGCCATGGCCAACCCGCCGGCACCGGTTGCGGGTGGGTCCTGGTCCGGTGTTGGTACGGTATTGTTCAACATGGCCGTGAATCCGCAGAACGGCGCGATTTATGTCAGCAATACACAGGCCAATAACCATATTCGATTTGAAGGCCCGGGCATCTTTGCCAACAGCACTAACCGTGGCCAGATTGCCAAGAGCCATATTACCGTGCTGAAAGGTAACGACGTCATACCGCGCCATATCAACAAGCATATCAATTACGATCAGTGCTGCGACATGATTCCCAACGAGGAAAACAATCGCAGCCTGGCATTCCCGGTTGATATGACCGTCAGTTCCGATGGTCGCACCTTGTATGTGGCTGCCTACGGTTCCGCCAAGGTGGGTATTTTTGATACCCGCGCACTGGAGAACGACAGTTTTGTTCCTGATGATGGCAATCATGTTGAACTGAGTGGCGGCGGTCCGGCCGGCGTGGTGCTGGATGAACAGCGCAATCGCCTGTACGTGCTGACCCGGTTCAATAACTCGGTATCCGTGGTCGATCTCAAGAAGCGTCGCGAACTGACCAGTGTCGCCATGTATAACCCGGAACCTGAACATATCGTCAAGGGTCGCCGATTCCTCTACGATGCACGCTTTACCTCGAGTCACGGTGATTCCGCCTGCGCCAGCTGCCACATCTTTGGCGACATGGATTCGCTGGCCTGGGACCTGGGTAATCCGGATGCCACGACGATGCTGAACCCTAGCCCGTTGGTCGTTCATCCTGATGATGTCGGCATGAACCACATCTCGATTCATTTCCGTCCCATGAAAGGACCCATGACCACGCAGAGTTTTCGCGGCATGGCCAATCACGGCTCCATGCACTGGCGTGGTGACCGCAATGGCGGATTCCTGGAACCTAACCAGCAGCCCGACAGTGGTGTCTACAATGAAGCTGAAGCGTTCCGTCAGTTCAACCCGGCGTTCTTCGGCCTGGTAGGACGGTTCGCGCCATTGTCACCGGAAGATATGCAGGCGTTCACTGATTTTGCGCTCGAGATCATGTATCCGCCCAACCCGATCCGCAACCTGGATAACAGCCTGACTGCTGATCAGCAGGCTGGTCATGATTTCTTCTTTGGTGGCCTGTCCGATCCGTTTGCGGCCTGTAATGGCTGTCACGTGGTTGACCCGGATGGCAATGCCGAGTTTGGTGTCGACAAGCCTGGCTTCTATGGCGCCGATGGTCGCGCGACATTCGAACTGGGTCCGCAGATCATGAAAGTGCCGCACTTGCGCAACCTGTACCAGAAGGTGGGCATGTTTGGCATGGCGCGGTCACCGGACGGATTTATCCTGTCAGAGTCAGAAGATCCAGCTGTGCCCAATGCCCACACGGGTGAGCAGGTTCGTGGATTCGGTTTCTTCCATGATGGCAGTATCGACACGGTATTCCGGTTCCTGCGCACCATCGCGTTCCAGCATTCTGACGGTGGCCCGTTCCCGAACCCGGGTGGTTTTGACATAGGTCCGGCGGGTGATGACCAGCGGCGCCAGGTCGAGCAGTTTGTGATGGCGTTCCCGAGCAACCTGGCCCCGGTCGTCGGTCAGCAGGTGACTATAGCAGGCGGCAATGTTGCGGGGCTGTCGCGCCTGCAATTGCTGACGGCGCGTGCCGATGTCGGCGAGTGCGATCTTATTGCCAAGCGTCAGCGTGGCAACCGTGAGCAAGGCTATCTCTATACCGGCAATGCCAGTTTCCGTACTGATCGCAGTAACGAGGACAGTGTGCACCTGGTTCGCCTGGTCATGTCTGCCGGAAAAAACAACCCGGTTACCTTTACCTGCACGCCTCCTGGATCCGGTGTTCGCATGGGTATAGACCGAAATGAGGACGGTGTACTGGATGGTGACCGTCGCCATCGACATTAACTCGCCAGATCGTTGTAGTTGAAAAAGGCCGGTAATACCGGCCTTTTTCTTTGGTCGGCCCGGAATGTGAACGCCTCTCAATCGGAATACGGGATTTTTGGTTTATGTATTGAGCCGGGTCATGGCATTGACGGAAATTGTTGTTTTAACTGGGTGTTGACGAAATCTTTATGAAACCTTTATGAAAATTTAACCTGTTGGCGACCGGAAACAGATACGGTGCATGTAGACGAGGGAGGGGGTGTCATGAGAATACTCGCAGGATTGTTCTTGTTGCTGGCCGGGATTGCTGTTGCCGATGACCGGGTACAGGTGCACCCGGTAATCGATACCGAGCGCCTGGTAGACATCTATTGGCTTGCAGTGGACAAGGGTGAATTGAGGATCGGAGACAAGGCGTTGTCTCGAGTCATGATCAGGCCGGTGCAGGTCAATTACGCCTATCCGCTGGATGGTACGACGGCAACTGTTACCGTGAGATCGGTGATGCAAGTCCGGATGCTGTGCCCGATTACACGGGAATATTTCGTCGAGTCAGTGACGGCGCAGCTGAACGCAGACGGCAACATTGTCGATACCTGGTACGAAGTCAAACCCTGAGCGAATCTGTATCACCGGCAGTAAATCCCGGATCACATGTTCGGGCCGGGGCTGTTTTTTCGGTGCAGACTATTTATACTCCCCTTGTCTGAATACATCATTCGAAATGGAGGAGCGCTGTGAACAGGACAGTGTCGCGATTATCAGTTGTGTTGCTGGCGGTATTTCTGACCAGCTGCAGTGGTGGCATGGCATTGCGGGTCAAGTCCGGCAGCAGCATGCTGTATGGTTATGTTGACGGGGGTGAGCTTGGCCCGACGTTGAGCGCCAAGTTCCGCGTTGGTTCACCCACGGGAAGTACCATGCGCGGCCGTGGTACCGGCAAGGCCTTTTATATTCTTAACGCCATGCCCGATGACTACTATGTAGAAAGCATCAACCTCGGTGTACGCAGTGTCGATATCGACCGGATGAGAACGTCTGCCCAGGATCCAGGCAGACCCTGGGGCGTACGCATTCATCGTGCCGGGTTCCATTATATTGGTGCCATCGAAATGGTTGAAACCGGCGGCAAGCTTATCGCGCGACCCATCAAGGGGCCGGGGCGTTATGCGGTATTGGCCGAGATATACGACAAGCTGGAAAAAACTCCCTGGGGCGAGGAGATCGGCAAGGAGCTGGAGCGCCTGGAGAAATCCGGGTACTGATTGAGCGCGGCACATGCGGCCACGCAGTATAATGCCAAAAACAAAAAGCCCCGGTCGATGCCGGGGCTTTTTGTTGACAAGGCTGGAAATGGCTAGCGCATCTTGTGACGGAAGAAGTTCTTCATCGCCGGCATTTCGCCGGTTGCGGCTCCTGCTTCCATGGCGAATTTCTCGCCAAATCTCTGTACCAATCCCACCAGTCGGCGAGTCGGCGGCTTGGTCTTGCCGCTGCCACCACGACTGATCTGAATGCCAAAGCGACCTAACTGCTTGCTCTTGTCCTTTATTACAACCTGGCCATCGAGCACATCCTTGCCGCTGAAGCCCCAATATCCGGCGGCACCACCACGCAGGCGGAAGCTGGTAATTTCCACCTCGGCACGGGAAATCCCGGAATAGGTTTGCAACTGGCCTTCCAGTTCCTTTTTCAGACGATCCATCACCTCGTAGCGCTTGATGACATCAACCTTTTTTTCGTCAGCGCGAATTTCTTTCGACAGTGTGATTTTGAGTTTCTTGGTGGAAACGGACAAGTCATTCTTTCCGGCCTGCACATTCAGCGACAGCGCCAGCAACAGCGTTGCCAGCAGCGCACCCCATACATTCTTCATATTATCCTCCTGCATCCATCTATAGATTTGCTAGCCCCGGAAATACAGGCTAATTAACATTTATTATGGATGTTGGTTCCGGCCCAGTCCAGAGCAAAACCCTGTGGCTTCGTCATTATGTGGCCTGGGTCACAGATAGCCTGGCTACTGGTACTTTGGTATGAGCCGGGCCCGGAAATTGCAGTGCTTAAATGAGATTAGAGCAGTATGCGCTCGATACCGCCGGCCTTGAGCCTGTCGACAAATTTCTGCTGCCAGTGTTCACCGAGCAGCTTGCGTGCCAGCTCAACAACGATGTAATCAGTATCAATACCGGTATCGTCGGCATAACGTGACAGCCCCTGCTGGCAGGCCGGGCACGAGGTCAGCATTTTCACATTGCCGTTTTTGACGTTCTTGTGGCCGGTGAGTTGCTTGATACCCTTGTGCAATTCTTCACGTTTGCGATACCGCAACTGGTTGGCAATATCCGGGCGTGACAGCGAGAACGTGCCGGCCTCGGCGCAACAGCGCTCGGACAGCAGCACCGGCTGGCCCATCAGCGTCGTCGCAACCTGGGTCGGGTTGTATCGCTTCATCGGTGTATGGCAGGGATCGTGATACAGGTACTGCACACCCGCTTCAGGCTTCAGGCTGATTCCCTGTTCCATCAGGTATTCATGGATATCGAGCAGACGGCAGCCGGGGAAGATCTGCTCAAACTGGTACTTCTGCAACTGGTCCATGCAGGTACCGCAGGAAACAATCACCGTCTTGATATCAAGATAGTTGAGCGTATTGGCAACGCGATGAAACAGAACCTGGTTGTTCACCGATATCTGCTTGCCACGGGCGGCGTCACCACCGGCTGTTTGCGGGTAGCCGCAGCACAGGTAGCCCGGCGGCAACACGGTTTGTGTACCGGATTCATAAAGCATGGCCAGCGTTGCCAGGCCGACCTGGCTGAACAGGCGTTCCGAGCCGCAACCAGGGAAATAAAACACCGCATCGGTATCATCGGTCACCTTGGTCGCATCGCGCAGGATCGGCACAACCTTGTTGTCTTCGAGCCCAAGCGTTGCGCGCATTGTTGTCGATGGCAGCGCCGATGGCATCGGTTTCCTGACCAGGTTGACGATCTGCGTTGTTGTTTGCGGTTTGCCGGCAGTAGCCGCCGGTTGCATGCGCTTGCCTGACAGCCCGGCCATCCTCGCCAGTCGATAGGCCAGGCGCTGCGCACGATAACCCCACTGGATCATCAGCGTGTACATTATCCGTATGGTTGTCGGGTCGGTAATATTGAGATAGGCCATGGACAGCCGTGTCATCAGCGTCGTGCGCTTCTTGCCCTGTGCCCGCAAAATGGAACGCATACGAATGGAGACATCGCCGAAATCAATATTCACCGGGCACGGGCTCAGGCACTTGTGGCAGACGGTGCAGTGGTCGGCAACATCGTTCATTTCATCAAAGTGACGAATGGAAATACCGCGCCGGGTCTGTTCCTCGTACAGGAACGCCTCAACAATCAGGCCGCTGGCGAGTATCTTGTTGCGTGGTGAATACAGAAGATTGGCCCGCGGAATATGGGTGTTGCAGACACTCTTGCACTTGCCGCAACGCAGGCAGTCTTTCACCTGGTCATTAAGATCGCCCAGTTCGCTGGCTTCGAGTATCAACGCTTCCTGCTGTACCAGTCGCAACGATGGCGTATAGGCATTGTGCAGGCCGGAACCGGCAATGAGCTTGCCGGGATTGAATATATTGTCCGGGTCAGTCTGCTGCTTGTACTTGCTGAAACTTTCCACCACTTCCGGTTCCAGGAACTGCATCTTGGTAATGCCGATGCCGTGTTCACCGGAGATGACACCGCCCAGCGCACGCGCCAGCGCCATGATACGTTCGACCACCTTGTCGGCCTGGTGCAGCATGGCATAGTCATTGGAGTTGACCGGTATATTGGTATGCACGTTGCCGTCACCGGCATGCATGTGCGTGGCAATAAACAGCCGGCTGGATCGTATGCCGGCATGAATCGCGTCGAGCTTGTTGCGCACGCCTTCAAACTCGTGGCCGATAAAGATTTCCTTTAATGGCCGTTCAATGCTGCCGCGGTAGGAGACACGCAGCAGTCGTCGTTGCAGCAACGAGAACAGCGTTTCACCCGGTTGCAGCAACTCCGGCGCGATATTGCCCAGCAGCTCAGGATGGTTGTCGGCAGCATCATCGATATTGTCGATCAGCGTGGTCCAGTGTTGCTGGATGGTGCGCAACTGCTGTCGCGCCAGGTCTACCTTGGCCGCGAGTATGGATGTGCTTTCTTCGCTGGTGGTCAGCTCCCGTGACTGCCCGGCCACCAGCGGAAACAGTTCCGGCAAGTCGGTATCAAGGTATTGCAACACCGCCTCGATCATCCTGAGCTTGTTGTCTGTCGACAGCTCAATATTGAAGCGCTCGATACCGTCGTTGTAGTCCGCCAGACGATCCAGCGGAATCACCACGTCTTCATTGATCTTGAAGGCATTGGTATGGGCGGCAATGGCCGCCGTGCGGGCGCGGTCGAGCCAGAACTGGCGTCGTGCTTCCGGGCTGACAGCAACAAAACCTTCGGCATCGCGGGCATTGGCCATGCGCACCACGGTTGACGCCGCTTCGGCGACGACAGCGTCATCATCGCCGGCGATGTCCACCAGCAGCACCATCTTCGGTCGTTCCGGCCGCGTGGCCTTGGTGGAGTACCTGACTGCGCGCACGTAGCGTTCGTCCAGGTGTTCCATACCGGCGAGATGAACGCCATCAAGACCATCAAGATAGTCCTTGGTCTCGACTATGGCCGGTACTGCCCGGCGCAGGTCAGCGCCGAAGAACTCCAGGCACACGGTGCGAATGTGTTTCGGCATGCGATGCAGGATAAATACCGCTGATGTCACCAGGCCATCGCAGCCTTCCTTCTGGATGCCGGGCAGGCCGCCGAGGAACTTGTTGGTGACATCCTTGCCCAGGCCAAGCTTGCGCAACTGGTTGCCCGGGATGGCGAGGATCTCCGGTTCGCCAATCAGGGTGGTGCCATCAGCCTCGTAGCGACTGACGCGGAATTCCGCCTGCTTTTGTTCGTGAATCTTGCCGAGGTTGTGGTTCAGCCGTTCCACTTCCAGCCACTGGGCTTGCGGCGTCACCATGCGCCAGGACACCAGGTTGTCCAGGGTCGTGCCCCACAGCACCGCCTTCTTGCCACCGGCATTCATGGCGATATTGCCGCCTATGCACGACGCATCCTGGGAGGTGGGGTCGACCGCGAAGACATAACCGGCCGCTTCGGCGCGCTCGGCCACGCGCACGGTGACGACGCCGGCGCCGGTAGTCACGGTCGGGACTGGCTGGGCGACGCCGGGCAGGGTGCGCAGTTCCACCTGTCCGAGCTGGTCCAGCTTTTCGGTATTAATGACCACGGTGTCCGGTCGCAGTGGCACGGCACCGCCGGTATACCCGGTGCCACCTCCGCGGGGAATAATGCTCAGGCCCAGCCTGGCTGCTGTTGCCACCATGGCCCGGACCTCGGCCTCGGAATCCGGGTGCAGCACCGCCAGCGGCAACTCCACGCGCCAGTCCGAGGCGTCGGTGACGTGGGAAACCCGCGCCAGGCCGCTGAAATCTATATTGTCGCGCCGGGTCTGCCCGGCCAGCTGTTTGCGCAATTGCTGGCGCAGCTGCAACTGCCGCGGAAACCAGGCCTCGAAATCGGATACAGCCTTGCGCGCCGCCGCAGCCAGTTCCTGGGCCTGGGCATTGTCCGTGGCCCGGGCGTCGATCTGGTCCAGCCGGTGGTGCAGCGCCTGGACCAGCGCCGTGCGCCGCTTGGGGTTATCGAGCAAATCGTCCTGGATAAACGGGTTGCGGGTAATTACCCACATATCGCCCAGCACCTCGAACAGCATGCGCGCCGAGCGCCCGGTGACCCGCTGCTCGCGCAGGGTATTCAGTACCTGCCACATAGGCTCGCCCAGGAACCGGATCACGATCTCCCGGTCCGAGAACGAGGTGTAGTTATACGGAATCTCACGAATTCGCGTCGTCGCCAGCGGCGAGGTGGCAGGCTTGGCAGGAGTGCGGGCAGTGCTCATTACGGAATGGCGGCGATCACGGCAGTCAGGATTGAAAGAGGCGCGATTGTAGCACGACCGAAAACGCAAAAAAGCCGGGTCGCGCCGGGATTTTGCGGGATTTTTGGGCAGGTAGCCGGATGAAGCGGAAGCACAGCTTGGGAGAGCGAGGATTCCGAGAGGGATGACCCGGGGCACCGCTGATTCCGGAGCCAACCCCGGTTTACTTTAGTTAGGGGGCGGGGGTAGAGTGGATGGGCCTTGGACGGCATCTGAAGTGAAAGCAGGCCAACCAGGGGATCGAATGGATGCATGAAATCCCGGTAGGCAGGCATTAACAGGGTTCCGAGTGGGAATGCGATTTGGTGCACCAGGCGAGGCGAATTCAAGATTTGTCTCACCCCAGAAAATGGAAGCGAGCTTGTCCGTAATAAAAAATACCAACCCCTTGATTATATTGAAATCAAGGATTTTATTTGGCCGAAAAGCCGGGTTGCAACTCATACATTTCGGCCAGCGAATTTAAGTTAG